>Ga0207658_10000022_pt1 | contig 191235 bp, 167 predicted proteins | sample KBSS33metaG_FD_184322 | JGI IMG/M metagenome (GOLD analysis project Ga0207658, IMG submission 184322) | Switchgrass rhizosphere microbial communities from Kellogg Biological Station, Michigan, USA - KBS S3-3 metaG (SPAdes) (version 2) | ecosystem: Host-associated > Plants > Roots >... | reverse complement strand
CAAGATTTTACTCTATGGCAGCTATGCCCGGGGTGGCTGGGTCGATGAGCCCCATACCGCCAAGGGCTATCAGTCCGACTTCGATCTCCTGATCATCGTCAACCAGAAGGAGCTGGCAGACCGGGTCGCTTATTGGGCCAGAGCCGAGGAGCGGCTCAACCGCGAGCGGGCTATCACCAAAACTCTGCGCACGCCGGTCAACTTCATCGTTCACACCCTGCAGGAGGTGAATGATGGGCTTGCCCATGGGCGGTATTTCTTCATGGATGTCGCGAAGGACGGCATCGCCCTCTATCAAGCCGATGACAGCGAGCTTCACACGCCCAGACCCAAGACGCCGGACCAGGCCCTCGCCATGGCCAGGGAGTATTTTGAGGAGTGGTTTCCAAACGGAATGCAGTTCTTCCGCCAGTATCAGCACGCAGTAGCCGACGGAGCATTTAAGATCGCCGCGTTTCAGCTACACCAGTCTGCTGAAAGCCTCTGTCATTGCCTACTTTTAGTCGTCCAAAACTACACCCCACATTCTCACAATCTCGCCTTTCTGCGGACGCAGGCGGAGCGGATCGATCGGCGATTGGTGCATGTCTGGCCGTCCGATACGCGCAAGGAACGGGCCATGTTCGAGAAGCTCAAGGACGCCTATGTGAAGGCGCGCTACTCCAAACATTATCGCGTAAGTGAGGAGGAACTTACCTGGCTGGGCGTACATGTCGAGGAGCTTGGACGTGTCGTCCATGCAGTTTGCAGTGAGCGGATCGCAGTGCTGGAGAAGGCAGCCTCTTCGACGCACTAAACAGGATTAGTTGCATAAAACAGAAGCTGGCAATTCAAGTTTTTTGCTCAAATACCGGGCTGCCAAACATACAACGAACGCTACAGACGCACGCGGTCCATCATCTCAGACTTTGACGCAAAAGCCCATCAACTATGATTTGCAAACCGGTGATTCCAAGTGCAAGCGGAGCGCCGCCTTTGGCACTAAATTTGCCACATCCTAACAGTAAGAAAATGGCCGATCAGACCCTACCTAAATGAGGGAGTAAAACACAAGATAAAAGGCTTCGCTTTAGAGACAGCACATCCTACTGATTTCGAAGCAAATTTGTGGGAGACTCGCTCGTGAGACTTAGAGACTTTTGCGAGACTCTTTTGGCACGAAAGCTCGAGGATCGTGATTGATTTCCGCGCCAGTGTTCATCATCAATCTAGATAGGAATGAGGCTTGCCCTTCGTTTTCAGAAATTACTGACCGCCGCTTAGCTGTTTCAATAGCCGTTCATAGGCTTTTGAACCCGGCTCTTCTCTCGTCTGACACGCTTCGGAGCAAGGACTTTCACGCACGGCTAAACTCGCTTCACATCGGTAGTGAAGCCGACCACAATTTCTTGAAGGTTCGGGACCGACGCAATAGCCAGGAGCCGAGCTCCGCATTTTCTTACTGAGACATGCGAAAATGATTGCGGCAATAGGGATCATCGGCGCGTTTTCGTCGCCAATATTTTCTTCGCGATAAAGACCTAACTTCGCGCCTTGATGTTTGCGTGCGCTGCCATGATGCGATGGTTGGTTCCGTGAGCCCTCAGATCGACTAAGTTGCAGGCTTGTAGAATGCTGCACAAGCTCGCATTAGGCCGCTATGGCAACTGATCAGAATATGAACCCCGTGAAGCTCATCGAGCCGCGTCGTTTTGGCGATGATCGAGGCTGGTTTTCAGAGACCTATAGCGAAGCAGGCTGGGCCGCGAAGGGTGTGACCTGCCGGTTCGTGCAGGACAATCACAGCTACTCCAAGCCTGCAGGAACGATCCGGGGCATCCACTTCCAGGCGCCGCCCCATGGCCAGGACAAGCTCGTCCGGTGCGTGCGGGGACGGATCATGGATTATGCGGTGGACCTGCGCAAAGGCTCGCCGACCTTTGGCCATCATGTCGCGGCGGAACTGACCGCCGACAATGGCCATCAGCTGTTCGTCCCGGTCGGCTTTGGCCATGCCTTTGTAACGCTCGAACCCGATTGCGAGGTCGTGTACAAGGTCTCGGACATCTACGCGCCGCAGTGCGATGGCGGCATTGTGTGGAACTGCCCGACCATCGGCATCGACTGGCCGCTTCCCGCGGGCGGTCCCACGCTTTCTGACAAGGATCGGGCGCTCCCCACGCTTGCGGATTTCGACAGTCCATTTACTTACCGCGGCGCGCCGCTGCTGCCGCTGTAGCGTGAGGGTTTTGAACGGAGTAGTGCATGCGGATATTGGTTACAGGGGGAGCCGGGTTCATCGGATCAGCGCTCGTCCGCCATCTGATAAACGACACCGATCATGAGGTCCTCAACCTCGACAAGCTGACCTATGCCGGCGTGCTCGCCTCGCTCGCGCCGGTCGACCAATCGCCCCGCTATCGCTTCGTCCAGGGCGATATCTGCGATGAAGCCCTGGTGGGCAAGCTGCTCGCCGAGTTCCAGCCGGATGTCGTCGCGCATCTGGCCGCCGAGAGCCATGTCGACCGCTCGATCGATGGCCCGGGCGCCTTCATCAAGACCAATGTCGTTGGCACCTTTGCCATGCTCAACCAAGCGCGGGGCTATTGGGAAAGCTTGCCCGCCGAGCGGCAGGCCAGCTTCCGCTTCCACCATATCTCGACCGACGAGGTGTTCGGATCGCTGGGTGAGGACGGCTTCTTCACCGAGACCACCGCCTATGATCCGCGCTCGCCCTATTCGGCGTCCAAGGCGTCCTCGGACCATCTCGTGCGCGCCTGGGGGCACACTTATGGTCTGCCGGTGCTGGTGACCAATTGCTCCAACAATTATGGCCCCTACCACTTCCCGGAGAAGCTGATCCCGCTGGTCATCATCAAGGCGATGAACGGCGAGCCGCTGCCAGTCTATGGTGACGGCAGCAATGTGCGCGACTGGCTCTATGTCGAGGACCATGCCCGCGCCCTGCGGACCGTGTTCGAGAGCGGTGTCCCGGGCGAGACCTATAATGTCGGCGGCAATTCCGAGCGGCGCAATATCGATGTCGTCAACGCCATCTGCGCCGCGCTGGACAACCAGGTGCCCCGCGCCGACGGCCAGTCCTACGCCCGACAGATCACTTTCGTCGCGGACCGCCCCGGCCATGATCATCGCTATGCCATCGACGCCACGAAGATCGCATCCGAGCTTGGCTGGAAACCGCAGCAGACTTTCGAGGACGGTATCGCCACGACGGTGGCGTGGTATCTCGACAACAAGGACTGGTGGGGCGCAATCCTGGCAGGCCGTTACGACACAACCCGCCTCGGGCTAGCAAAGGCCAGCTAATGGATATCCTCATCACGGGAGGCGCCGGTCAGGTCGGCCTCGAACTGGCGCGCCAGGAGTGGGGTCCGGACATACGGCTGCACATGCCCGACCGCGCCACGCTGGACATCGGTTCGGCGACCAGCGTGAACGCATTTTTCGCCAGTCAGCCGCTTTCCGCCGTCATCAACCCGGCCGCCTATACAGCCGTCGACAAGGCCGAGGATGACAGCGCCGCCGCCTTCCTAGCCAATGCGCAGGGCCCGGCAAACCTGGCCGAGGTGACACGCAAGGCGGGTATCCCGTTGATCCATGTTTCCACCGATTATGTGTTCGATGGGGGTAAGAGCGCCCCCTATGTAGAGAGCGATCCAGTCGCACCGCTCGGCAGCTATGGCGTGTCCAAGCTGGCGGGTGAATATGCGGTCCTTTCCGGTAACCCGCGATCCGTCGTTATGCGCACCGCCTGGGTGTTGAGCCCGCATCGGGGCAATTTCCTGAAGACGATGCTGCGCGTGGCGGCCGCCAATCCACAGCTGCGGGTAGTCGACGATCAGATCGGCAATCCGACATCCGCCACGGACATCGCGGATGCGCTGCGCACCATTGCCCTCCGCATGATCGCCGATGAAGACGCACCGCGGGGGATATATCATTTCGTCAATGCCGGTGACGTGAGTTGGTGCGGTCTGGCGCGCGAGATTTTCGCAATCAGTGCTGCCAATGGCGGACCCAGCGCTGAGGTTCAGGCGATCACGACCGCCGAATATCCCACCCCCGCCAGACGCCCGGCCAATTCGCGGCTGTCGACGGCGAAGATCAGCGCGGACTACGGCATCACGCCGCGCGCCTGGCAGGAGGCCGTGTCGGATATCATTGCGAAATTGGCAGCGGCTGCGCCGCAACCGGCGGGAGCATCGGCATGAAGGGCATCATCCTGGCCGGCGGTTCAGGCACCCGGCTGCATCCTATGACGCTGGTCACGTCCAAGCAGCTGATGCCGGTCTATGACAAGCCGATGATCTATTACCCGCTGACGACATTGATGCTGGCGGGCATCCGCGAAGTGCTGATCATCTCCACACCCCGCGACATTCCGAGTTTCGAGGCGCTGCTGGGCGACGGATCGCAATGGGGCATGGACATCCATTATGCCGTGCAGCCAAGCCCCGACGGTCTGGCGCAGGCTTATATCATCGGCGCGGATTTCGTCGGCGGATCGAGTTCGGCCCTGATCCTGGGCGACAATATCTTCTATGGTCATGGCGCCACCGAACTGTTCACCAAGTCGCTGAAGCGGACGGAAGGCGCGACGGTATTCGCCTATCATGTGACCGATCCCGAGCGTTATGGCGTGGTCGAGTTCGACAAGGACATGCGCGCGCTATCGATCGAGGAGAAGCCGGCAGCGCCCCGCTCCAACTGGGCGGTGACGGGCCTGTATTTCTACGACAATCAGGTCATCGACATCGCCCGCGACCTGAAGCCTTCACCGCGAGGCGAACTGGAGATTACGGACGTCAACCGCATCTATCTCGAGCAGGGGCAGCTATCCGTGGAAATGATGGGTCGGGGTTATGCCTGGCTTGACACGGGAACGCCCGACAGCCTGATCGAGGCAGCGGAGTTCGTGCGGACGCTGGAAAAGCGCCAAGGCTTCAAGATCGCCTGTCCGGAGGAAATTGCCTTCGAGCAGGGGTTCATCGATGCCGAACAGCTTGGCAGGCTGACCGCAGCACTCGGCAAGAGCGCCTATGGCGCCTATCTCAAGGCCGTGGCACTGCGGCGCGGTGGCTAGTGCCTAACTGACCGCGCGAATGGGTGCCGATGCTGGCGCCTTGGGTTGGTCCGGCCAGATGCCGCGCGTATCATAGACGGTCTTGTTGAGCCGCTCGGCCACCGGCACCGACTTAAAAATATCGTGATCGACAAGGACGATGAGGATATCGCAGATCTCCAGCGCGTCGTCGAGATCGACCAGTTCTGCGCCGGTGCCGACAAATTCTGCCGGAACGTCCCGGATATGGGGTTCCACCAGCTTTACTCGGCGGCCGTAGCGCTTTGCCAGGCGGTGAGCGACCTTGATCGCGGGGCTTTCGCGGAAATCGTCGATATTGGCTTTGAAGGCGAGGCCGAGGCAGGCGATCGTCACGCCGGGATGTTCGTCAATTACGTCAGAGGCGTGGGCCACGACATAGTCGGTCTTTCCGTCATTCACCTCCCGCGCCATGCGGATCATGCGGGCGTTTTCCGGGTCGGAATGGACGATGAACCAGGGGTCGACAGCAATGCAATGGCCGCCGACACCGGGACCGGGCTGGAGAATGTTCACACGCGGATGGCGGTTGGCGAGGCGGATCACCTCCCAAACGTCGATGCCCATGCCCTCTGCAATAACGGAGAGTTCGTTCGCAAAGGCGATGTTGACGTCGCGGAAGCTGTTTTCGATGAGTTTCACCATCTCGGCGGATCGTGAGGTGGTTGTCACGCACTGGCCACGCACAAACTGGCGGTAGAAGCTCAACGCTTTTCGCGCGCAACGGGGCGTAATGCCGCCAATGCAGCGGTCATTGTCGATTAGTTCGACCAGGATACGGCCGGGCAGAACCCGTTCCGGGCAATAAGCGATCGCGATGTCGGCGGCGTTGGGGCTGGCGGCGCCATCGCGCGGCATCTTCAGGTCCGGCCGCAGTTGAGCAAACAAGTCACGCATGGCTTCGGTCGTGCCGACAGGCGAGGTTGATTCGAGTATAACCGTGTCGCCGGCCTTTAATACCGTTGAAACCGCGCGGGCAGCTTCCAGGACGTAGCTTATGTCCGGAGCGCGATCCTCGGCGACCGGCGTCGGCACCGCGATGACGAAGACGTCGCTGGCCTCGACATCCATAGCGGCGCGCAGATTGCCCCTGGCGACGACGCCCTGCACGAGGCCGTCGAGATCCACTTCCTCGATATGGACGCGACCGCTGTTGACGGTATCCACCACATGCCGGTTATTGTCGATGCCGAGCACATGCATGCCCGACCGGGCAATCAGCGCAGCAGTCGGCAGGCCGATATAGCCAAGGCCGATGACGGAAACCTTCAGCGAAACGTCTGCGGGCATAGAAAGGCAACCTCAATCCGTGGCGGCGATGCGATCATCGCTGGCACGGTTATTTGAGGCAAAACCATGAATATTCCGTAATTCCTGCGGATGAGGTCGTCACAGGCGAGATCATCGATGCAGCGTGTTTCCCGCCCTGCGATACAGGAAAGCCCTATCCACCCGAAAATTCGGGAGACTTGTCCCGAAAGAGATGTAAAAAACTCCTTGCAAGCCGTTGCAAAGCCAATCCCGGGAGAGAATGGTGGCTATCATTGATCTGGACCCAAGCATCCCGAACAATATCTTCCACATCCCGTCGACGGAACCCAAGGACGTCAGGGAACATTTCGAACGCGGCGACGTCGTTATCCTGACGGACGTCAAGATTGATGCGGATTTCGAATTTCTATCGGGCATAGAGCCGCCATCGGGAACAGGCGCACGGCGCGACAAATATGTATTCCGGCAGATAAAAAATAAGGTTCCAAGCGGCCAAGACCATGTCTGGCGGTATTTCAGGGAGGGTCCGCTGCGGGAACGTCCAGCCGATTATAAGAAGTTTCAGCACGCGGTACGCGATGTCGAGCATCAGATGAATGCCATCGTCAGGACGATATTTCCCAGAAACAGGTTCAAGAATGAAATAATTACCTGGAAATTTCAGAGAAATACCGGTGAGAATCTTCACATAGACAATCTCAAGGGCTGCAATGAGATTGCTCAGGTTCGAATGTTCGCAAATCTCGATACCAAATCCCGGCAATGGTCAGTGGGACGGCATTGGACGCACTATGCGGAACGCTATTATGCTTCACATAATCTGAAGGAATTCGCGAATAACGCTTTCGAGTTCAACGGCCGCCTTACGCACGCGGCTTTTGGCCCGAGTTGGGGAACCTGCGACGAACCGCGGCACAGGATTGCCTTCGACCCCGGAGAGGTGTGGCTGACAAACTCTGCCCTGGTTGCGCATCAGGTGCGCGGTGGGAATCTGATGTGCGTGGCGCATCATGAATATTCCTACCGGCAATATGCGGACAGGTCCGTCAGCCTGCCTGCACAAGTAAAGGCGTTGTCCAGAAGCCATTCCCGGCATTTATCGCCTTTGATCGACAGAATGCGAGATGCGATGAATCGGATCATCCGGTGAGGAGCCAATGAAGCAATGCCGAAGCTTGTAATCAACCCTAGAATAGCCAATCCAATTCGGATGGTGGATTATTCGCTTTATTGCGGCGCGTCGGAAGAGAAAAGCGAAGAACTCGCCCGATTTTACGAAAATGGCGATTTGATAATTCTAAAAAATTTTACATTCGCAGCAGGTAGAGAGACCTTCAACAAAGTAACGCTTCCCAATCAGCGCGGAAAAACCAAGCTGTTCCTTCATATCGACGAGAAGCTGCACGGAGAACCCCCGCGGGAGCGGGAATGGAACTCCATAAAAGAGCAGTTAGAAACTGGTGACGTAAGTTTCAAAGAATTCAGGTCCGCTGTTGGCGATGCCAATGAAGAGCTAATCAATATATGCGAGAACCTTTTTCCATTTTACAAATATAAGAGGAAATTCTGCATATATAATCTGAGCGAAATGCTCGCACATAACTTGCATTTTGATAGCCCGGAGCATGCAGGAGAATTCACGCAATTGCGTGCATTCGTCAATCTCGATAATTTTCCGAGAATCTGGCGTATCGGCGAAAAACTGGAGCAGATCGTGGACGATTGCTATGAAATGGGCAATCTGCAGAACACCATAGCAAAGCATCCAAGGGAATTTACGCGGCAGACAACCCGTTCGGCCTTTGGCGATCGCTACGAAAGCGGTGCGCACCGCTATTCCATGCATTCCATAGCATTCCAGCCGGGAGAGGTGTGGTTCCTGAACCCCAATATGCTGGCGCATGAAATCGTTTATGGCCGCAGGATTTTAGACGGCGCCTTCCTGTTTGACGCCTCGTACCTGCGCAACCCGCAGCGTTTTTACCCCAAGATCGTCGAAACCCTTCACAAAGAACATTTGGGTTCAACGGCCTATTCTTGGCGTAAGGGAGCCGAGAAGGTTCGCACCTATATTCGCGCCATCCTTCCCGGAAAACCGGAACCGAAGAGATGATATTCCGACAGAAAGGCGCTCACTTTTAAGCTCATCACCAACGGCATCCTGGCCAATTCCAGGATGCCCAGCGAGTGATCTTTAATTATTGCTTAGGGTATTTTGAATCGACAGGATCGGATAGACGAGCGAAGCCACGATATTCACGAACTTCTGCATATCCGCGAGCGGCGCGTTTGATACATAGAGCGTGTCACCGTTACGAATGGGGAAGCCTTGCGCGACAAAGAAGGTTGCGGGATTTTTCAGGTCGACCCGGTAGATCACCGGCACCTTGCCGTCAGGCGTCGTCCTGACAGGTCCGGAATTCGTCAGATCTAGCGCGGACATATCCTCCAGCCTGAACAGGAAAACGCCCTTCGCATTCGCCCGGTTATCCTGAAGTCCACCAACGCGGCCAAGCGCTTGCGCAAGGGTGATTCCAGTTGCTTCGAAAGGCACTTCGGCATTGGCGCTGGTCGCACCGAGCGCGGTGAAGCTGTATGGCTGGAAAAGAACCGTAACGACATCGTCCGCCTGAAGCCGGATATTCTGGCGCGGATCGCGAATGACTGTTTCCATCGGCATGGACAGAACCTTGCCTGCGCGCGTGATTTGAATGGTGGTCTTGCCCACCGGTTGCTTGACGCCACCGGCGCTCGCCAGCGCGTCGAGCAGGCGTTCTCCCCTAGATGTCAGCGGATAGAGGACGTTCGCATTGACGTCACCGACAATGGTCGCGTTGGTGGCGACGTTCCTAATCAGTCGTACCGAAACCTGGGGATCATGCGCCTTGCCCTTGAGGCGTCTGACAACCTCATTCTCGATCTCCTGCGGCGTCTGGCCAGCAGCCTGAACGCTGCCAACGAAGGGAATCGAGATTCGTCCGTTACTGTCAACCATCTGCTCCGGAAGCGTGGTTCCCCGCGCCACAGAGTTGGAAGAGACGGATATCGTCGCGTCCCCGCCAGTAGATCCGAAAAGGGCCGCAGGCGGCGCTTCCCAAATCGCAACGTCCAACACATCCCCCCGGCCGATCTTCATACCGATCGGGATGCCGTCGCCCATACCGTCGGCGAATGTCGCTCCTCTGCTGCTGGTCATCACCCGGCGCGCAACGGAATCGGTCAGGTCAATGATCTTAATATCGGCGTTCACCAGATCCGGCCGGGATTCAGATCGATCGATCGCGCCCGCGGACGGGCCGGCGGAAGACATCGCGCATCCCGAAAGTAGCGGGATCATTAGACTGCCCAACAGGCATAATCCGAGGCCGCGAGAGCCAGAAAACACGCCGGCTCTACCGTCGAAAAAACAAGTCTGCATTTACATCGCCTAATTGGTTGGGTGCCCAGCATTCCCCTGCGCGACGCTTCTTGCACCAATGCCCCGGAGTGATCAACAACAAGCTCTGGACCGCGCCATTTCGGCCACTTCCGGTGGTTAACGCCCGGAAGGCAGCACTGATCGCCAGCAACTGATATTAAGGATGAACTTCACAGGCCGACGCCATTTGCAGACTATGTTTTTGACAGTTTGTGCTATACTGCAACCGGCATGCTGCGACCCCAAAGGCCCTGTTGACCCGCATGGCCCCGCCCCCTGCTTCTGGTTTTCCGAATATTCCCGCCTGACCCATGGACGCCCGCCATACACTGAAGACATTCGCCATGGTGGCATGGCTGCGCAGCGCAGTGCTTCTTTTCGCTTTCCAACGCGATCCAGCGATGTTCCTGCGTGCCATTGTTTGGCGTATTCGCGGACTGAAGGTCCGGTCGCGTAATGCGATCGCCGTTCTGGCGGGGCAATCGCCGCAGGCCTATCGCCTGTGGATAGCGACGCGCGAGCCGGAATTGCCTGATCGGCCGCTAAGTGACGCAGTCGAAATTTCCATAGTCGTTTTCGTAGATGCGCAATCTACTAAGTGCGCCCTGACCGCCACGTTACGATCAGCATTGGGTGCCGACGAATATCGACGCATTTTGCTTTACGATCCCACCAATCTAAACAGCCAGCTATCGGAAGACGAAAGAAGCCAGTTCCGGCTTACAACGATACAAGATGGCCAAGCCCTGAAAGATGCCCTTTCCGCTCTTTCCGGAACCTGGATTTGCCCTATAATGGCTGGCGATTGCCTAGGCCGGAACAGCCTCTCATTTTACCGGCATCGCCAGCAAGAATTGCCAGAAGGCGGTTGGATATTCTATGGGGACGACGATCTGATCGGCGAGGACGGCAGCCGCACCGCACCTTATTTCAAGCCCGACTGGAACGCCGAACTCTACCGGTTTCAAGACTATCTGCGCTTTACTTGCATCGTGCGGATCGATGATGCCTGCATCCCGACGCGCCACACCGTGGAAGCGTCGGATTTCGTGACGTCGATGATCAGGCGCACGATCGACAGGCATGCGATCGAGCCGCAGCATGTGGCGCTGATTCTTCATCACCGCAAGCGCCGCACGATGGATATCCCGGCAGCAAAAATCGAAACACCGCGCCTGGCGCCTTCTCCGATCGCCGGCGAGAAGGTCAGCGTGATCATTCCAACGAAGAACCAATACAAGCTCCTGAAAACATGTGTCGATGGCGTATTCCTGACGGACTATCCCAACAAGGAAATCATCATCATCGACCATGAGAGCGACGAACAGGAGAGCGTGGAGTATATACGGCACCTGGAAACCAAAGGCGTTTCGGTCATGAAATGGCAGGGAATATTCAACTATTCCCAGATGAATAATCAGGCTGTCGAAATATCCACAGGCAGCTATCTGTGCTTTCTGAACAACGATATCGAGATGACCGGATCGGGCTGGTTGTCGACATTGATGGAACAAGCCACCCGGCCAGACATAGGGGCGATTGGCGCGAAACTATTATATCCAAACGGCACGATCCAGCATGCAGGCGTTACGATCGGCATCGGCGGCGCAGCGGGACATGCGCACCGTTATTGCCCGGATGACAGTCGCGGATATTTCGATCGACCCCATCTGCCCCAATATATGGCCGCAGTTACGGCCGCGTGCATGGTCGTGAAAAAGGATAAATTCGAGCATGTCGGCGGTTTTGACGGGGCCTGCTTCCCGGTTGCATTCAACGATGTGGACCTGTGCCTGAAGCTGGGCAAGGCGGGCTGGAAATCCCTATATGAACCGAGAGCCGTGCTGATCCATCATGAATCAGTCAGTCGGGGTAGCGACATGCTCCGTAAGAACCGCACAAGGTTTGCCCGGGAACTTGACACCCTCAAGCAAAAATGGGGGACAGATCATGCTCAAGACCCCTATCACAACCCCAATCTGAGCCGGCTGTCCGAACAGTTCGTAATCGATATTTGACACCGATGAAAAAGCTGTTGCTCCCCGATGTTACATTATGTGCTGCATCGTCAGTCAATGTGGAACAGACCATATACGCCATGAAGCAATGTCAGGCTGGCATCGCTTTCGGTCGAACCATCCTGCTGACGGATGCCGATTGCCCACAAGCCTCTGCGGAGATGGATGTCATCAACATCCCCCCCTTAAGATCCGGGGCTGAATATTCGTCATTCATCATCGAACGCCTTCCCGATTATATCGAGACGGACTTCGTACTTCTGGTCCAGTGGGACGGGTTTATTCTTAATCCGAAGCTGTGGGACCCGCAGTTCCGCGAGCATGACTATATCGGCGCCCGCTGGCCCCAGTTTAAAGATTGTCGATGCGTTGGAAACGGCGGCTTCTCGCTGCGCAGCCGCGCTTTGCTGCAGGCATGCCTGGACCCGGATTTCAAAGTCAGCCATCCGGAAGATGTTGCGATCTGCCGCGACAATCGCACGCTGCTTGAAGAGAAGTTCGGTCTAAAATTTGCTGCCCCTTCCCTCGCCGATCGATTTTCCTTCGAGCGGCTGAAGCCTGAACAGCCGACATTCGGCTTTCACGGCGCATTCAATATGCCGCGGACGATGGGAGCAGCCAATTTCTGGGATGCCTATCAGACCCTTGACGACAAAAGCAGCCTTTTTACGGACTTTTGGGCGATCTTGCGAGACGCGATCAGGCAGGGAAGTCAGGCAGGATGGGCAAGAACTCTGCGCATGACCACCTCCTTCTCAAGAGACTATATCCGCTATCGCCGCGCAGTGAAGCGAGCGAAATCCGATCAACGCTAAGCCGCAGTACTTTTCGGTAAAATGTTGGAATTCAGGGATTCTAGATAATATCCCTGCTCCTGAAGCCACAAGTCGCCAAAATCGACATCCTTGCACTCATCAAACCAAGGACCGCCATTAGTGTAGTGGATCACTTTTGGCACCGTCGCTGGACGGGAATATTCGCCCTCCAGGAAATTCCATTCGTGAGGCAATTCGCCAATATCATTATCATCCCTGATCCAATTGAACCGGTGCAGGAAAGCAGGAGGCGCCGAGTTGACGATGGACGGCGAAAGCGCACGGACATCAGGATGGCTGCAGTTGATCACCATGAAGGACGACCAGTTCTTTCGCGGATAGCTTGTCTGCTGCTTGCCATCCATTTTCACGTCATGTGACGGCATATAATCATGCTTCACGACATAGAGCGCTTTCGACGGATCAAGACCTTCGAAGACCTGTCTGATATCCGCCGTGTACAGGAAATCGCAGTCGCAAAACACGACCCACCCCGACTGTGCCGCCAGATAGGGTGTCAGGAAACGGGTCAGCGAAAATTCCGTGGATGACATCGGATCAAAGGGACGGGTGTAGAGGCCGAGTTCCCGTAGAGCGCTTTGTCGGATGGGGATGACGTTCAGTTGCTGATCGGCATGACGCAGCAGGGAATAGCGGCAAACCTGCCAAGCGATGTCTTCGCGCGTGTCATAACCCACAAAAATCTTGGGATTGGCGGGTTCAGCACTCATCAAAAAACTCCTCAACAACTCGATCGATATCGCAATTATGCGCAAACCCCTTAACACTCATGGTACCCGAGCCCGACGGTTACAACCCAAAATCGCCCTGCCGCCCCTTGCAAGGGGCTTGCATACTGCCCTATTGGAAAGCGCCAATCCCCAAGGGTAAAAAAGGTTAACCGTGCACGAGTTTCGCAGATGAGCGCGGCTAACACCCATGTTGCGGCAATTATTTTGGGCATGCACAGGTCCGGTACTTCGGCCCTGACTCGGGTCCTCAGCCTCTATGGATTTACGTTGCCGGGGACGCTTTTGCCGGCGAGCGAAACCAACCAGAAGGGATTCTGGGAATCCCCTAACGTCAATGCGCTCAATAACGAGATTATGGAGACACTGGAGCAAAGCTGGTTCAGCATGGACCCCATTGCCGACGATTGGGCAAGGAGCCCGGCCGCGGCCGAATTCAGAGACAGGGCGGTAGCCCTTCTGAAGGCAGAATATGGCGGTCGGGCGAACCCGATCCTGAAGGACCCACGAGTCTGTCGCCTTGCCGATTTCTGGCAGGAAGCGCTGCTAGCCATTACGCCGCGCGTCGTTGCACCGACGATCATCAGGAATCCGGTTGAGGTGGCGCATTCCCTTACCAGCAGGAACGACTTTGACCCGGAATTGGGGCAACTGCTCTGGCTGAGATATTATCTCGATGCCGAAGCCAAGACGCGGAACATGCAACGCGCCTTCGTGAACTATAATGGACTACTGGAGGACTGGCGGCCTGTCGTCAGCAGACTGGGCGCTGCGCTTGCCATATCGGTCGAAGCCACCGACGAAGTTGAAGCGCAGATTGACGGTTTCCTGAGCGCAGACCTGCACCATCATAAGGTGACGCATGACGAGGTCCTTGCTACGATCGCGCCAATTCCCTGGCTTCACTCGGCCTATCGCATACTTCACGGCTGGGGGGACGGCCGTGCGCCGATACAGGCCGAACTCACGGAACTGGACGATATTCGCGCAGCCATGAATGCGGCAGGGCCAGCCATAGCCGCGCTCGCCGCCAATGGCAGAGTCCATCGCAAACGCGCCTCGGCCCTTCAAGAACAGACCGGCATCCAGCGAACAGAGCTGCATAATGCGGCCTCCGCGCTTCGAAAGGCGGAGCGCAATCTGGAGAAGGCCGAGAAAAATACCGAACTGGCGGAAACCCGTCATGCTGCTGCGAAAGGAAAATTGGACAGCCTTTCCAAAGAAAAGAAGCTGACCGACCAGAAATATATCCGTAGCCAGCAGAAATTCACTCATGCGCGATCGAAGGCGGAGGCAAACCGCCGCGAGGCGGACCGCGCGTTGGCGGAAATCTCGAAGATGCGCGCGACCAGAGCGTGGCGCGCGCACATCTTCCTCACCCAGCTGTCCAAGAAGCTGTCGATCGCCAATTTTTCGAAGAAAAGAGCCCGACGGCAGCGCGAGCATCTCGAGGTCGGGATCGTCAAAGAAAGCGCCCTGTTCGACCAGGCCTGGTATCTATCAAAATATCCCGATGTTGGCCACGGCGGGGCGAACGCGGTCCTCCATTATCTACGTGACGGTTGGCGAGAGGGGCGCGACCCCGGCCCGCAGTTCAGCACCGCTCGCTATTTACGGGCCAACCCGGATGTTGCTGCCCTAGGTGTAAACCCGCTTGTGCATTTTATCGAGCATGGACAGGCTGAAGGGCGAGCGGTCATTGACCATGTCTCGCCGACTGCCGCAAAAAGCACTGAGAATTTCGGCCCGGCGCATCCCGCCGCGCGCTATGCCATTGATAGGGTCAATCCGATCCGGTGGACACGTCAAGCCGCGCTGGCTGACACAGCCGGTCGAACATCATTGCGATTGGGCGAGACGGCGCTGGGATACCGCCCGGCGCCATACGAAGACGCAATGGTGGCGCAGATCGAAGATATTTTTGGTCTTTTCTGTCATCTGACGGGCGATGAGCAAGCCGGTGCCTTTGCAAAGCCCTGGCAATCGCAGATGGGAACGGCGCCGCGGCTGCAGACGGTAATCGGGCCGGGCCTGATCGATAGCTGGTATGTCAATGATCTGACGTTGCGGACACGTTGGCACACGCACGGAGAAGCCACCTCCTTTGTTACTCGGGCCTATCAGTTTGCTGCGGGATCTGCGTCGCCCCGGTGTGTGGGCGAAGGCCTCGTCACTGACCCGCTGGATCATGTGGATTTTGCGCTGGTCTCCCCCTTTTCTCCCATTCTCATCGTGAGCTCGACGCATGATGCCTCCGTCGTCGGCGCAACGCTGTTGCCCTTTCCTTCCCTGTGCCGAGCCGGGCTACACTATGGAGAATTGCTGGCTCTCCACCCGACCGACGATCCATCGCAGGCGGTTGATGTACTTGGCGTATCCCAACCGCTCGTTGCAAACTTGCAGGACGTGATTGCCGGCAAAAAAACTCCGGCAGTCACCGCGATCAAAGTTGATCTACATAATGCCACGGGCGCCGAAGCGATTTTTGCTCCGGATTTCCAGCATTGGCTACGTCATAGCATGCGTATGGATCTATTAGCCGGAGAAGTAGAGGAGTACCGGGACTCATCGGCGGTGGAGTATCTGGTGCGGTCGTTGACCAAGCCAGAGGTTAGAATATCGCCGCGGGCTAGGGAGAAGGGCGCATTCTTGCTCCATTTGCCGGCCGACGCCGTGCCCACTATCCAAGCCTTGGTCAGCGCGGCTTTCACGAAGGCAACAGAATCGGACGATCTTGAAAAGGCAACTCCGGCGTCATTCATATTCGCAGAATGGGGGCCGTCCGCATCCAAATATCTCGTAGAAATGCCGGCCGGAGCAGCAGACCTGATGAAGTTGCAGCCGCCGCAGACAGGCAGGGCTTTTCCCTGTCTCAGCGCTGCGCAGAACTCGGGTGCCCGGCAGATCAGGATGCCAGCGAACTTAACCGCAGCAATACGGATCAGCGACGGCAGGCAACCAAGCGCGTCTGAACTGCTCAAACCGATCGCAGAAACTAGGCCGCTCTTGGCGCAAGCGGGATCAGTACGAAAAATAATGGCTTTGGTGCGTTACCCCGACTGGGCCGATGAGTTACTCACAACCGGGATAGAGGCGCTGGCACAGCAACAGGGATCTGAAAATGTCCTGCTGTTTCTTACGGGTGCGCCAAACAAGCTTCCCGATCTTCTTTCGGATACCTGTGAACGGTTATTTCCGCAGCAATGGGGGGCCGTCGAGACGATTAATCTGCCATGGTCCGCCATTGGCGCAGACGCCGCACTGTACCTTGGCCAGAACGTCATTCTGCATGACCATCGGACGATATCTACCCTTAATTCTCTGATCGATAACGAGAAAACCATCAGCGCCAGTTGTGTGGTCATTAAGCCCGAGGAAGCCAAGAAAGGATGGAAAATAGGCATTCATTCAGGCGGGGCTGTCGGCTGGTCGGATTTTCAGCAGGTTGAGACCCTCAATCTGATCAAGGATCTGCGTATCCTGTCACGTTGTACCTATCCCGTCGCGACGCAGAGCCCGGACTTGTGGATGGCGAAAGTGGAACATCTGGAAGCCCTGGATATAGGGCCAGAAGCGCTGTGCGTCGATGCTATGCCGATGCCCCCTTCCCTCGATGGCAGATGTCACCTGATGTCTTCAGCCGTTTCCGCAAGCCTTTCCGGACCGGCGAAGGATGTGGAAACGCATTTGAATGCGCAGGCGCTTCGGCACGCAACGACCGTCCGGATCAGAGTGCTGCACGGGTGAATATCTGCGTCCTTATTCCATCGGAAAACTATCGCGCTCAGGCTGGCGCGCGCATTCGCTATGGCAGAATCAGCGCGCCGCTGATCGAAAGCGGGCATAGCATTGATCTGAAGGACATCGGACAGTTCGACCCGGAAACCGCGGAAGACGACGTCTATATCATCAGTAAATGCCATGATGCCCAATCGCTGATCTGCGCGCATAGCCTGTCGACGCGCGGCAAGATCGTTGGCGTCGACCTGTTCGACGATTATTTCAGCCATTCCGCGGACGGGCGCTTCGCGCGTTTCAGACTATGGCTGACGACGTTGATGGACATGATCGATTTCGTCATGTGTTCGACACCGGCGATGGGAGAAATCGCACGCCGTTACAGCCCGAACACCCCCATTCATGTCATGAACGACCCGGCGGATGACATCCGTGCGGAGGACATCGAACGCATTGTTGATAAGAAACTGAGCGAGGCCAAAAAAAGCCGCACATTGAAGGTCACATGGTTCGGCGTCGGCGACAATCCGCATTTTCAGGTCGGGCTATCCGATCTCGCCGCGCATGGCCGCGTTTTGGCCGGGCTGCAGGATGTGGGCTGGAAGGTCAGCCTGACCATCCTGACTAACAAGCGCGCGATGACGGCGGATGGACTGACCCAATTGCGTCGGCTGTCCGTTCCCTTTTCGGTAGAAGAGTGGAGCGAAGCACGCGAACAGGTCTTGCTCGATGACAGCCTGATTTGCTTTCTGCCCGTCAACGCGCAGAATTTCAGCATCGTGAAATCCCTCAACAGGGCCGTTTCGGCACTCACTTCCGGATGCCAAGTTCTGTCCAACGGCTATCCGCTTTATGCGCGCCTAAATCCCCTGATCTACGACGGATTAACACCGCTACTCGACGATCTTTCCCGGGGAGACCTACGGCTAGGCCGGGCATCGATCGATCGCTATACCTTGCTGATGCAATCGTTGGCGTCATGGAGACAGGAAGCAGCGAGTTTGGTCGATTTCCTGCAGAAATTGCGGAAGGAAACCTCGCTGCAGGTAGCAGGTCAACAAACCCTTGCTGTCCTGCATGGTGCAGTCACAAATGGCGCCGCACACGACATGGCGAGAAAGGTCGACGGATTGTCGATCGGTAGTCCCTTTTGCGGCGCGCGCCTCGCTTTCGACGCTGTATTTCGCTATTCCGACAAGGGCGAAATCATTCTGCTTGTCGCTGACAAGGCAATGAGTCGTCTCCAAGGTTCACACGCTAGGCGGATGGCGCGGTCCTGCACCATAGCCAATCAAACTTACTGGGCTCTGGAAGCGGGAGAGTTTCAAGATATCCCGATAGTATCTGTGTCAGAACAGATGACGCTATACTCCGGCTCCATTCAGCAAATGCAGGACAAAATCGCCGATGCCTTCGGCACAGCCCAAGTCATCGTCAGCGAAAATTCGCCCTTACCCCTTCGCGACCTGCCCCCTTGCCATGGAAATTCAGCGCTGTGAGATCCACAAAAACCGCTATTTTCCTGATGAATCTCGTTCAGGATGTGAATATCCTGAGGCCGCTCATCTACATGGCAAGCCGGGATTTCGGTTTCGACGTCCGCTTGCTGATATCCTCCAAGTTCCTTGGCCGAGACATGTTCGGCATATGGCAGACAGAGGTCGACAGCATATGCGATGATACGGGCGCAACACACGTAATTTATGACGACGACTTCGCAGCCTTCCAGGCGCTTTCCGGCCATTCTGGACTGATTTTCGCCGGCAGTGACTCAAATCTTTCGGCGCACGCTACGAGCCATGACGTGCTGCGCAGCGCACCACCGGAATTTGTCCGCATAGTCTTGCAACACGGATTTGAATGTGTGGGCTTTCGCCATAGCGGGGACCATATCCGCGCGCACGGCACAACGGTATCCTTTGGCGCTGATATCGTGTGCGCCTGGTATGGCGGAGACAGCTTGACGGCCATGTCCGCTTCGCAGCGCGCGAAACTGCATGTTACCGGCCCGACGGCCGTGCTGCAAATGCCCACCCTGCCGATCACTCGTCTTCCCGATGCTCCGGGCATTGTCTGTGAGAACCTGCATTCGGTTCGGCTTAATATCTCCGGCGATTTCAAAAGCCAGTTCGTCAAAGCATTCGAAGAATTCGGCGCCCTGCTGGCGCAAAATGGGAGCAAAGTGACGTTACGACCGCATCCGGGCGGTCAGTATGTCCTCAAAAACAAGCTGCCGCTCCCGGAAAATGCGGTCATCAACAATGCACCGATGTATCGGGTAGACCTGCGTCAATTTTCCTATGGCATTTCAGCGCCTTCATCTGTGCTTATCGATATGCTGCTTGCCGATATTCCGACTGCCGTATGGCGCGACGGCGAAGGCGTAATGGATTCTGCGAGTTATGACGGCCTTACGGAAGTCTCCACGCCGATCCAATGGCATGAATTCGCCAGAGAGGCCATTAATCACCCAGACAGGTTTATTGCCCTGCAGCGGCGATTTCTCGAACGCCAGCAGATGCCGCTGGATCCACAGGATGTCTACACGCGCTTCGCCCGACTGTTCCAGGCGGCAGAACGCATACAGGCTCCTGTCCGGTCAAACGAACCCGAGCGAGACCGGATATTGTTTGTCGCCAACGGCATGGTTCCAACCCTGCAGTTGAGTTTCCTGAAGCCGCTTGCAGCGCTGTTCGAAAGCGGATCGCTGGTGGATGAGGTTCTGACAGAGACAAGGGTCCGGGAAGAAATGCAAGCGCGGCCGACCGAGGAGGCGCTGCGGGACTGGCTGAGACAATATCTGACGGACTACGCGCCCAGCATAATCTTATTTTGTCGATACAGCGGCCCGGCATCCGAAATAATTCTGGATTGGGCCCGCGATAATGGCGTGCCGATCATATATCATGTCGATGACGACCTCCTGAATATCCCGGTGGATATTGGCGAAAAGAAATCAGCGCATCACAACCAACCCGAACGCGTCGGCGCGGTCAGTAACCTGATGGCCAAGGCAGACCTTATTTATGCATCGACAGTGAGGCTGAAACAGCGTTTTTCCGAGCGCTTTCCGACGACCAACATCATTGCAGGTCACATATATTGTTCCGGATCCGTCTTGCGGGAACCCGAAGAACGGCAGATCACCAAGGTCGGATATATGGCAAGCGCCGACCACGCTCATAATCTGGACATGATTTTACCCGCAATCGTCCAGTTTCTGGATCGAAATCCAAATGTGATATTCGAGTTGTTTGGATCGATACCTGTGCCTTCCGAACTGGAGCGCTTTGGAGAGCGAATATCGACTGCTCCGCCGATCGCGAATTATGACCGCTTCCTCCAGGAATTTTCCAGCTATGGATGGGATGTTGGCATCTGCCCATTAACCCCCATTGATTTCAATCTGGCCAAGGCCAATACGAAGTGGGTGGAATATACATCCGTCGGGACCGCGGTCATTGCCAGTCGTGACACGGTTTATGACGATTGCTGCGAGGACGGGTGTGGCATTCTGGCGGAGACGCAGGACGAGTGGCTCACTGCCCTTGAATTGCTGGCCCGCGACCCGGACCAACGCATCAGGCAGATCAGCCTCGCGCAGGCCAAGCTAAACGATGCATATACAATCGCCAGACTCCGCGATCAGGTACTGGGTATATTCGATCAGGCGAAAGAGATCGCCAAGCGGCGTGTAGCCGCGTAATTTCCAACGAAGGAACAGGAATTGCCCGCTTTAGTGAATATCGGCGCAGACATTGAGTTCGCCAATGATCGCCCATTTGTCCTGATCGGAGGGATGAACGTCATTGAGGGACGCGAGGTCGTACTGGAAACTGCCGCACAATTCGTGGACATCACAAAAAAGCTCGGCATACCTTACGTCTTTAAAGCCTCGTTCGACAAGGCCAATAGATCGTCGATCACATCTTTCCGCGGTCCGGGCCTCGACAAGGGGCTGGAGATACTGGCGGAGGTGAAGGCGCGGTTCAGCGTGCCCATCCTGACAGACGTTCATGAGCCTCATCAAGCAGCTCCAGCTGCCGAAGTCGCCGACATCATCCAACTCCCTGCGTTTCTTGCAAGGCAAACCGATCTGGTTACGGCCATGGCCCGCACGGGCGCAGCGATCAACGTCAAGAAGCCGCAGTTCCTCGCGCCCGAGGAGATGCGGCATATCATCGCTAAATTCCGCGAAGCGGGCAATGAGCGGATCATCCTTTGCGAACGGGGCAGTTCTTTCGGATATAATAATCTGGTCGTCGATATGCTGGGAATGGACGTGATGAAACCCATGGCTCCGGTCGTCTTCGACGCCACTCATGCCCTGCAGAAGCCCGGCGGCCGAAGCGACAGCGCTGACGGAAGGCGCGCGCAGGCGGCGGCCCTTTCCCGCAGCGGGCTGGCCTTGGGCATAGCCGGGCTTTTCCTTGAAGCACATCCTGATCCCGACAAGGCGCTATGCGATGGCCCCTGCGCCTTGCCGTTGAACGCCCTTGAACCCTATCTAAATCAAATGAAGGCGATAGATACCCTAGTCAAATCGCTGGAGCCGGTGGTTACGTTATGATCTTCAGAGGTGCTATAGAAAAGCTGACACGGTCACTACGGGAGTCTGGGAGCATGGGCACACGCCAGACGAAAATATTATTTTTCGGGGACAGTCATGCTCATGCGATCAAGAACGCGATCGAACGGCGCCAAGAATCTGGCAATCCAGTCAATATTGAAGCGTATAGGCTACTGAAAATAAAGAATGATCAGCCTTTTGGCGATATTGATCTTGAAGAATTTCTAGAAAAGACCGCCGCACTTGCACCAGAAGATATCGTGATTTCTGCGATCGGCGGCAATCAACATGCGGTTTTTAGTACAATTCAGCATCCTCAACCTTTCAATTTCCAATTGAATTCTAATGATTTTTTAGAAAATGATCCCGAGACGCAGATTATTCCCGCACGTGTACTTCGTACTCATTTTACCGCTGGATTGGCGGGGCGTGATGGGAAGACGCTTCAGGCTTTTCGTGCATCAACGGCAGCGCATGTCATTCATCTAATGCCGCCGCCTCCAAAAGAGGACAACGCGCATATCCTGCGCCATCATGAAACGCGTTTCAGGCAGGAAAATATCTCCCAACTCGGCGTTTCTTCTCCCAAACTAAGATTGAAATTCTGGCAGCTGCAGACATCCATCCTTCGATCTATATGCGACGAACTCGACATCCAGACGATGTTGCCACCAGATCAGGCATTGACCAGCGACGGGTTTCTGAAGCCGGAATATTATGCCGGAGATGCCACCCATGCCAACACGAGGTATGGCGAGCTCGTCCTTCAGCAAATAGAAATGCGGTCCAAGCAAATTGCCCGCGAACCGCAGAGGCTTCCGTGACCCAGCATCCTTACAAATCGCTTCCCGATAAGGCCTTCTGGCGTAGATCAGTCGCGGCTCCCAGGCCAAGCGATGTCGATCCAGTCGGCCTTTTTGATATCCGCATCGAACCCGACACGAAAGTAGCCACAGCGGGCAGCTGCTTTGCGCAACATATTGCGCGATATTTGAAGAGCTCCGGCTTTAACTATTATGTTGCGGAAAAAGGCCATCCGATATTGCCTGAATCCACCCGGAATCAGAATAATTATGGGCTATATTCAGCACGTTATGGGAACATATATACGGCAAGGCAATTATGGCAGCTGTTTCAGCGAAGCTATGGCGCCTTTGCTCCCGAAGAAGATATCTGGCAGGAAGCAGACGACGTCTTTCTGGACCCGTTCCGCCCGTCCGCCCAACCCGGTGGCTTCATTTCGGAAGCCGAAATGCGAGCCGATCGCGCACAGCATTTGGCTGCCGTGCGGCATATGTTTGAGACTTTGGATGTCTTCGTCTTCACGCTTGGACTGACGGAATGTTTTCGTTCGATTTCCGATGGCGCAGTTTTCCCGATTTGCCCGGGCGTCGAAGGCGGCGTGTTCGATCCGGCTCGACACGAATTCTATAATCAGCCCGTCGATGACGTCCTCCACGATCTTGAGCAGTTCATCGATGCCCTTTCCCGGATCAATCCCGCAGCCAAAATCATTCTTACCGTGTCGCCTGTACCGCTGATGGCCACCGCAGAACCAGAAGCTCATGTGCTGGCTTCCACGACCTATTCGAAATCTGTGTTGCGGGTTGCTGCGGAGATGCTTCGAAAAAAGCATAACCATGTTCATTATTTCCCGTCTTTTGAGATTATAACCGGCTCTTTCAACAGAGGCGGGTATTTCGCCGACGACTTGCGCAATGTGTTGGAGAGCGGCGTTTCCCATGTCATGGGACTGTTCATGCATCACGCTACTGCTTCGCAAGTTCAAGAGAAGCAAAAGGAAACAGTCGCCCAAGACATGGACACCCATATGGCTAGAGCACAGCATCTGGTCGAAGTGGAATGCGACGAAGTAGCACTGGACAAGAGTTAGCTGTGCTATCATGTTGATATCTGCACATATCGTAGCAGACTCCCGTACCCCTAAAATCCCGACGAAATCGCGATACGACAACCGAGCGCTTTTTCGTTGATCAAAGCGGCATTGGTTGCGCCCAGATTCAAAAATCCAAAATCATAACTTCCCGCATCATTGATCGCACCCACAGATGCGCCTTTTATTATGATATTATTAGGCGCACGGCCTTCTGCGGCGGTACCTGCCGATCCCTTATCGAGCAGAATAGCTGCGCGTGTATTTGATGCCCAAGGCCGCAATGTTGATCCGGAAACTGTGACGCCACCAACCTCGACTATTTTGGCATCAGCGATGGTGGCGTCCTTTACTGGCCCGTAAAGGACCATAGCCGCAAGTCCAGCCCCTTTGATAACCGGCCTCAGAACCTTGACGTTTTGCAGTGCATAACCCAGTTTCAAGCCGAAGCTGAAACTGTTCGTCACACGAACTCCGTCCAATCTCAGCCCCTGTATGCCGTCCCCACTGGCCACGACATCCATACCTTCCCAGGTCGATTCAATAGTGGTTCCACCAGTAACCACTATGTCTGTTGAAGACCCACCGATATCCAAACCGTCTGTCTGCCACGGCATATCACCTCTATCGAAGCGCGCCATGCATTGTGATATTCGCGCACCTTTGATAACGACATGCGTCACCTCCGCAAGAAACGCGCAAGTAACCTGCTCCTGAATTCTTACGCCGTAAAATTTGCTCTGCGCCGCTCCGTCGGACCCGGCGGTGCGAAATTCGCGGATTGGGACCGTATTCCACCCGATTGCACTGACTTCGTTCCACTTGAGTGGAGTATCTCCCCTGTAGGGGGACCAAACAATGTCGTGAATATGGAGCCCGACTAGGGTCACATTGCGCGACCGGATGAGAAGCAAGCCATAGCCCTTTCCACTACCACTTATCTCCACGTCCCTGAAATCTACCCGCTCGGCGCCTTCAAGCCATATGCCGGCGGCGTCCTGCCGCGAACCAGCCTCTGGATAGGGCCCACGATCGATTCTAACCCGGTCCAAAGTAACAAGCAGCGGCGTGTCGCCGCGCTTTGCGGGCTTGATGAACAGGGTGCGCAAAGCCAAGGATTGACGCAATGCGACAAGGTCGTCGTCAGATACACTGGCATCACCGCAATCCGTAACAATGAATGGATTGCCAGTGACCGGGCATGTCCTCGAAATATAGGGACTCGTATCGAACGGCTCGAGTGACTGCCGAAGGGTCGCGCGTTTAAGACAAAGACTATTTGTAACCCGCAATGTTCCTGACACCCTGTAGGTACGGTTTTGTCCATCCAGGCAATATTGATCCGATCGGTAAAGCGCACGTTTTAGGGCATCGGTGTCATCGGCCACCCCATTTCCAACAGCACCAAAGTCGGTCAGGCTCCTTGTCAGAAGAGGAGCAAATGGCTTTCCAATTGCTGCTTTCGCCAGTGAGGTAATCGCCATCGATATTGCGACCATAAGACATATGCACAAGGTTTTCATAATCGCTCGCTATTCTTGCGCGAAGGGCGCCGATCCGACGATAACGGAGTGCCCCTATTCGGCTTTGAACTAGAACATCGTTCATGTGAAGCACCTCTCGGCAGGATGCATTTCTCCATAGGTCGCCTGATCTGGGCATCTGTACGAGACACCATGGCCGTTTTGGTAAAAGGGGCGCTGGAGTTGACCGAAGCGATACGGCGGGCGATATCCAATATGGATTGTGGCGATAGGCGTTCATTCTGAAGATAGGCTTTTCATTGTCATTAGATCGCGTACAGGTGACAGATATGAATATCGTAGAACGCACCGCACAAGCCATGTTTGTCGCCGCAAATCATCCACAGGACTGGGACGCCCCCGCCGCCGAAACACTTAGAAAGGCCTATCGAGAGAATGTGCGCATCGCTCTACGCGCGATACGCGAACCTGACGAGGAAATGATTGGCGCAGCAGATGACCTGACAGACATTCATGCCAACATTCATCCTACCGGCACCGAAGTCTGGCGTACGATGATCGATGTCGCATTGGATGAAAATTACGAATAGGCGCGCAACGTCTCTGGATGTAGAGATTGCATTGGCGAACAGAACAAATTTTGAAAGGCCGCCTCTACCCGCCAGGCATCACGTATCCGTGGCAAGGCAGATCCGAGCGAACGGCTTGCTTCAAAGGACTACTGAAATTGAATCTCTATGACATGTTGCGGCGAGGCGATCGCAATCTGGTTACGACCGGCGATGTAGCCTTGGCAATCGGACCGATGGCCGGCCATAACTGGCGGGGGCTGCGACTGTCCCACAATGCGTCGATCCGCATCCCGGATGTTCTGAGATTCCACAGCCTGCGATCATGGCCAGACACTTGTGGCTGGTTTGCGCAGGATGTTAGCAAAAAAGCCGAAAAGCCGAAACGGCCGTTCTTTCATCTAGCCAGTGGGAGTTCGAGTGTCACAACAACTGACATTCCACCGCCTCATCTGAACTTATCGGTCCGAGATCATGAAACGGACAAGATACTCAACGAGATCAAAATCGGTTGCTGGGAAAATCCAGTCCATCTACCTTGGCCCAAAGGAGCACATGGCAAGATCGACTTAGTCGTTGAAGTGGCGGGCAGGGAAAGCGATGTCATTTTCCTGGCCAATCATAGAGCCTTGTCTAGGAAATCGCTCTTTGATGCCGCGCGTGGCGTCGGCGTAGAAATTGGTCCCGGCGCCCAACCGCAAATACTACCCGGCTCGGACGTGTCAGTCTCTTATCTGGAACAAATGCCGCCCGAAGAATGGAATCGCCTTTATAATGGCGGCGGGAAATATCCAGTACGACCAGAGTTATGGGACAATTATATCGTTGGCGACGCCTTAGATATCCCGGTGCCGGACGCCTCACTCGATTTCATTTTCTCTAGCCATGTTTTCGAGCATCTGGCTAATCCGATAGGTCATCTGGAAAGATGGGCTAGGAAATTGGCGCCGGGCGGAAAACTCCTCTGCGTCATTCCTGATCTGGGGGGAACAAAGGACTCAGTCCAATCCCGCAGCGACATGCATGAATGGGCAAGCGAGTATGAGCAGGGCATTTGGGAACCTTCCCTTGCCCATTATATGCGCCATTTAAGGCAGGAAGCCGACAGCCCGCGTGTTCACGCAGCAATGGATCGCAAAGAGTCGATCCATGTTCACTACTATGACAATGTCAATTTCCAGTCTTTGGCGGATTTCGCTGTCGGCAATCTCGGCTATGCTAGCTATTCTATCGAGCACACGCCCAACCATAAAGATTTTCACGTCATTCTTATAAAATCCTAGGTTTTCGGATCTGTATTATGAAATCTATGCTTATTACCGGCGGCGCCGGATTTATCGGTACGCGCCTAACCGCAGATGCGGTGAAGGCAGGCTATGCCGTCCGGATAATCGACAATCTGTCGCCGCAAATCCATGGAGCCGACGCACGCTACACGCCGCTTCCAGGCGTGGAGTTCATCAAGGGCGATGTTACCTCACGCGAGCATATGCTGAAGAGCCTCAACGGCATGAATATTGTTGTCCATCTGGCTGCTGAAACTGGCACTGGGCAATCCATGTATGAGATAGAGCGCTACTACAGCGTGAACGTGCAGGCGACCGCCCTAATGTTCGATATCCTGGCCAATCACCCGCATCAGATAAGCAAGATCATCCTTGCCTCCAGCCGTTCCGTATATGGTGAGGGCGCTTATCTATGTCACCATTGCTCCACTGAGGGCGAGCGCCGCTTCCCCTCCCCGCGCTCCCCGGAACAGCTTTCTTCCCATGACTGGGAACCGCGCTGCCCTGAGTGCCAAGGAGCGGTGACGCCGACAGCGACGCACGAGGATGATAAACTGGCGCCAGCCTCGATATATGCGGCGACCAAACTGGCGCAGGAAGATCTGGTGCGGATCGGCTGTTCGTCACTGGGCCTACAGCATGCCATATTGCGTTTCCAGAATGTGTATGGAGAGGGGCAATCGCTGAGCAATCCCTACACAGGCATTTTATCGATTTTCTCCACACGTATCCGCCTGGGCCTTCCGCTGCCAATTTTCGAGGACGGGCTTGAGACCAGAGACTTCGTGCATGTTCAGGATATTGCGAAAGCAGTCATCCGCTGCGCTGAGAGCGAGTTGCCGCCCGGTTGCGTAATCAATGCCGGGATGGGAAAGCCCGCCTCGATCATGGACGTGGCGCAACTCCTGTGTCGTCTCATGGGGTCTTCGATAGAACCCCATGTGTCGGCTCAGTATCGCGTAGGCGACATACGCCATAATTTCGCGGATATCTCCCGATTGCAGAATATCATCGGCTTTACCCCGGACGTTTCGCTAGAGCAGGGAATGGAGAGATTTTGTCAATGGGTCAGCGCTCAGCCTGTTCCACAAGACCTCCTCGATAAGGCTAACGCAGAGTTGAAGGCTCGCAAAATGATGAACTGACCTGTTAAATGTATCTGTCCGCCAATTTGAAAATACAAGGTAAGACACCACTATGCTGAAAAATATATTCTCCTTGCTAGGTTACGAGCCAAAAAGGCCGATCAATGCTCCTCCGGTTGTGGAAAGGCACAAACCCTCCGACGAACGCTCAAAGCATAATATAAAGACGAAATGGATCAACCTTGACTATGCGGAAATCGTGCATCGCGAAAAGACAATGCGCTATGTAACAACGGGATTGTCCAGCGCCAAGCGCATCAGAAGCCTCTTTACCAAGGAGCCGATCACACTCGCTTGGATCGACAGCTTCAAAGAGGGGCAAACCCTTTACGACATTGGCGCGAATGTTGGCATGTACACGATCTATGCTGCGGTCATGCGCAACGCCAAAGTCATATCTTTCGAGCCGGAATCCCTAAATTATGCAGAGCTCAACAAGAATATCTATGTGAACGATTTGCACAATCAGGTGCTCGCATATGGCCTTGCACTGAGCGACGTCGACAAAGCAGACAAACTACTGCTCAGCGACTTTGGCCTAGGGATTGCCTATCATGATTTCGAGGAGAATTCGTGGACGGAAGACAAGGAATTCGCGCCGGATTGGAAAGTCAGCAAGGATAACCGGCGACCGCAGGGTTGCATAGGGCGCCGGGTTGATAGCCTGGTAGCAGATGGCGTTCCTGTTCCCGATCATATCAAAATTGATGTCGATGGTCTGGAACACCGTGTAATTGCGGGAATGATCGAAACGCTCCGCCAGCCGCAACTCAAGACAATTCTAATCGAAATAAACTTCGACAATCCCAAGAATCTCGAAATTGTGAAGATAATGCAGGATCTGGGATGGCGCTTCTCCTGGGAACAACTGCGCGTGAACCGCAAGGTTAAATTCACAATAGAACAGATTGAATCATACCAGCAACGCGGAATAGGCGGCCTGAATTATATATTCTTCAAAGACGATTATTACGAAAAACTTTTCTCAGAGATATTTAATGCCTATACTCCTGGTCAGCCTATAATTGAGGTCACGCCGCCACTGGATTGAACCAGAAGTCATCTGGCCGGACCAACTAACTTGTGAAGTCATTCGCATATTACCTTTATGACACTTTGGTCATGGAAAGGCTCATCGCTGACAGGCGCAGCCTGTTCAGCTAGAAAAGCCATATGCCTTACATCCTCCGTCATTAGGGAATGGACGATCCATTGGCGGAGACACACCACCAGACTCCGGACGCGGCAATAAGCGCAGCCATCGACTGGTTTTTGGCGGTTATGAAGACATCATGACAAGCAATCTTCGTAGATCACCGGAAGATGATGCGCTGGCTATCAGAGACAAGCTCTCAAAAGGCGAAGAATATTACTGCCCGAGATTTCACGCGCGAATTCTGCGACAGAAGCTACCGACTGAATAGGCTACAGTATGCACTCGTCAATATCGGTTAGGTTACAGATACGAATTCTCGCTTTTCCGCCGCCATCTCCCGATGCAGATTTTCTATTCTTGCGTTAAAGCGGCTATCCACATCCGCCATCGAAGCCGCCCGGATGAACCACATGTAGACCATCGCGCTTTCTCCGTAGAAGATCTGGTGTGAGATCATTCTAGACTCCCCCAGCCAAAGATCCCCGGGATCGAAGGCAATCCTGTGTTTGGGCAACGCTTCCATCCAGGTCTTGGTGGTACCGCCGAGCACATCACCATTGATGTAGTTCAGCATCACATTCGGATCTTTTCCGGCAAATCGACCGAGATCATGCTCCCGATATGTGGCACGCATATAGTCAATGAACCGATGGCTGACATGCCAGATACGAGGACGGGTATCGAGATTGGCAAATATCCTAGCCTGATGAAAATCATCATCTATCGAATGATTGTCCCAGTGCAGATTCTCGAAAAGCGTCTGTGTTAGGCGAAGGCTGGGAATGAAACGGAAGCTTTCATAATCGGGAAAACAGATGCTGAAAACTCTCAATATTTCTTCATGGGCGGATCTCAGTGCACGGCTTGCCCGATCAAATATATGGCGGTCGCCGTTGCAAAGAACGTCAAACACTGCCTGGCGTACGGGTTCAGCAAAGAGCAGTTTGTTCCCTTTGGCAACCGGAGCTTCACCCTGAAAAAAGCTGGGCGCTTGCAACTTCTTAAGTGCCTTGCGGATCTTGCCGTCAAGCACGCGGTCCGTCGATTTGGTAAGAAGACTTACAGCCTCAAAGTCGAAGTCCAGTCGATAATCCTTCAAAATGACCATCTGGCCATTCTCAAAAAGATCGGCGATCCCGTGTCGCCCTTCGATCTCGGACAAAGTCATCTCGATAATATAATCCGCAACTGCGGGATGCCGCTCAATTTTAGCCATGATATTCTTTCCGTTTTACCGACCCATCGCCCCGACAAAGCGAATGTCGCGATAAGCAGCTTTCCTACTGAGCAGCAGGAGCAGGGGCAGCGACGTCCAGCCCTTCAAGCATCATTTTATATTGCATATAGGCTTCATCAAAATCCGTGTACTCTTCGACCTTGCTATTCCTGAGCAGCAGGAACCGGCTACAGGTCCCTTTCAAATAGCGGTGACTATGCGACACTACAATCATAGCTTTGTCCGCCCGCTTTTCAAAAAGCTCTACCCTGCATTTCTGGCGGAAAGATTCGTCACCAACTGCAATCACCTCGTCGATTAGGTAACAATCAAAATCTATCGTCATGGAAATTGCAAATGCCAGCCGGGCGCGCATGCCTGACGAGTAAATGCCCACCGGTTCATAAAGATATGGTCCAAGTTCCGAGAAATCCTGCACGAACGCAATACGAGGCGCGTAATCAACATTATATATCCGACAAATGAACCGCAGATTATCGGCGCCCGTAAGAGATGGTTGGAAGCCGCCGGTGAACGCCAAAGGCCAAGATACCGTCATGCCCCGTTCGACCTGGCCCGAGCTCGGCTGCTCCGCCCCACCGATGATCCGCACCAAAGTGGATTTGCCGGCGCCGTTGCGCCCCAGCACACCGACATGCTCACCAGGTGAGATAGACAGGTTGATATTATCGAGCACGGCCCGACGGCCGCCCATCACTTCATAATATTTCGAAATTCCCGTGAGCTTTATCATTCGTCACTCACCGGCACACCCACCTGCCGCACTTGACCGAAAGCCATAAGCGTCAAACCGATATTGCACAGCAGCAAATAAGGAATGTCATAGTGGGCATGCATCTTCGATCCGAAATAGCCCTCTCGAAGAAATTCAATCCCGTTCAGCATCGGAAGATAAAGAACAATGTCCCGCACCCGCTCTGGCAGGGCATCAGCTATGAACGCGGCACCCGACATCGGAAAGATCAGATAGGACATAGGCGGCCACAGCTTCTCGACCAGGTCATATGCCTCGGAAAGCGCACCCATAAAGATCCCGAATGCCGCACCGAACCATATAAGCAAAATCCATCCACCTAAAACCTGCAACGCATCTTCGGGAGGCTTTAACCAATCAATTGACCAGAACAAGATACCCAAAACCACGAAACTCGTTGACGCCGCCACGCACTCAATCATGACACGCGATATGTAGACGTCGACGATTTTCACCTGTCGATGGAAAAGCAAGGCGACGTTGGGTTTCAACGCATTCAGGCAGCGATTAGGCATATTCCGCCAAACCAGCACAGAGGAATATCCGGTTAACGCGAACGCAACGATAGGAATGTCGGAGCCATGCACAGACCGGGTCGCGGTCCACAACGCGGTGATCGCTAGCGTAAACAGCATTGGTTCAACAAAAAGCCAGAGAAACCCGATATTGTTGCGGCCGTAACGGGTTATGATCTCCCGGAGCAGCAGGGCGCCAATGACACGCCTCTGCACTCTCCAGCTACGGGAAAGCTTCTGCCATTCGCTGGCGATGGATTCACTCACCATGCTCTCTTATGCCTGCAAACAACATCTTGAGAATGCCCCATGCAACCAGTCCGAGGGCGAAAGTCGCCAAAATGCCGCGCAACCGCCTGGGTTCCAAAGGCTCATCGGGCAAATTCGGCTTCACTATCCGCTCGACATAGGCTTGCTTGCGGCGCGCCTCATTATTGGCTTCTTCCAAGGACGCCATGGCTGATGCAAGCTGCTTGTCGGAGAATTGGCTTTCCAGCAGGAGGCGTTGATATTCGCCCGATGACGAAGACAGTGATTTTCTCGCCCCAACTATCTTGCCCGTTTCCTGATCGATTTCACGAGACAGGCCCTGCACGCGCGACTCATAGATTGGAATCTGCGGATTCTGAGGAGTAAACTGTCGAAGCTGCATCAGCTGCGTGCGCGTAGCGATCAATTCATCCTGGAGCTTGGCAATCATCTGAAACTGCACTGCGGCCTGCTTCTCCGGATCTATGACACCCTCGCGACTGCGGAATTCCGTCAAAAGCAAGGTTGCTCGCTCAGATCGCTTTTTGGCTTCGTTCACCTCTATATTGGCGTAACGGATGAGGTCGGCCCTGCCCCGCTCGTTGAGCCTGTTTACCATCGCTTCCGAACGGTCGAGTAGCGCCTTGTTGATAGTATAGGCATCGCGCGGATCAAATGCCCGGACGGTCAAGGTCGTAATCGAAGATGTGACATCATGCTCGATCAAAACTTTCTTCTGAAAATATTTGTATAGCTCCTCGAAAGACGCGTAGGAGCCAAACGCATTGAACCTGTCGAGAAAGAAGGCGTTGCTGTTCTGATAGGCGCGCATCACGAAGCCGTTGCGGTTCAAGTCAGCAAGAGCATCGCGGGATTCTGAATAGTTCTGGACGGCAAAAACCTCGTCCCCGGCATTTGTGAATCCGGCACTCTTCAAAAGCACGCCCAACCCAGTGGTTGAAGGCTTGTCAGGGCTGCGGACCACGAATTTCGATTCCGAAATATAGATATCAGAAGCGAAAATGCCAAAATAGATCATGGCGATCACTGTCGGCAAAACCACTACCGCCAAAAAAAGCCGACTCGTTCCACGAATTTTATCGATTATCTTCCGGCTCATGGCATTCCTGATTTTCTCAACTAAGCAGCCCGCGAGCGCGCAAGAACCCGTTTGCAACAGGCGATCAGATGCGCGAGTTAACCACGATTTGCAACATCAAAGCTTGAGCATGCATCCCGTCACGGCGCATCGACACCTCCAAAACGACCCATCATCCCCGGCATAAGAGTGCAGACGCCACAAAGCGATCGGTTCCGTCAGCAGCTTTACAAAAGACTGGTGCGAGCTATGAAATTGGGCATGAACCTGCGGATCTGACACATAATATCGTTGGCAGGGTATAGATCACAGAATTTGCGCGAGGCCGGAAATCAAAAATGCAAACCTCGCCTATCCCAAACTCCGATCTCGAAGAAGTCAATCGTTTGATTGCCAAGGCAAGCTCAGCGAGAATGCAAAACGACTACGCATCGTTAATCAGCGCCGGAGGAGAATTAGAGCGATTGGGCTGTTATGCCGAGGCATGGCGTGCACTGGCTGAGGGAGCTGAGCTGCGCGCAGACATTACCGATCGGATTTGGAAAGGCCCACAGGACTCTCGGAAAATTTTACATTTGCGGCGACTTATCCGCCATGTTGGCGCCGAACTCCGCAACGCACGATTTATTAGTAACGCGTTAGCTGATGTAGAGAAGGTAATTGTTACGACAGAACAAAGGCTTATCCCATTGTTCAAGCGGACGTTCCCGCTAGCCGACTTTGTCGACATATCCGATGCAGCGAGCGTACTGGATACAGGGTGCATTTCCTCATATGAACGGCTGGCATTATACTACGGATCAACTAGGTCGGCCATAAGTTCGACGTTTCAACCTCTAAAAGCGCGACCGCTTTCTGGTCACCCCTCCGGAGGATTGGGAATCTCGTGGTACTCATCAAATAAAAGAAAGCCGTTACCTACAATTGAAGACTGGGCTTCAGGTCTGGCCAACATCGATCAACCTTTGCAATCACTACAGTATGACGAGGAAGAAGCCGGCATACATAAGCTCTCAAGTTTAAGCGGACGGGAGATAAGTTCATCGCAGCCCATTGATCAGATAGCTGACCTCGACGGATTTGCTTCTCAGGTCGCAGCGGTTACAGGTGTTCTAACCATCAGCAACACGACCGCTCACATGGCTGGAGCTTTGGGAATTCCCTGCGTTGTTTTATTAGATGACTGTCAACACCTCACATGGCCCGGCCAAGGCAGACAATCTCCATTCTATCCGAACATGATTTTGGTCAGGCAGGGAGGAAGGCCTTGGCGAGAAGTCATTGATGAAGGATTGGATTTGATTCTACGCTCAATAAAATTACAGGTTCGGAGTATTTCATGCTGATTAGCGAAGCATATCTCTCTTTAAATGAGAATCTCCATAAATCAGATAATTACGGGAGCAAGGGTGATAAATGGTCATCAAAAGTAAAAGAGTTGATCGAATCGCTTCAACCCAGCAGCATCCTTGATTACGGCTGCGGCAAAGGTGCGCTAGCGCGCTCACTTCAGGTCAAAATTGCCGAGTATGACCCCGCAATTGAGGGAAAGCAAAGTCTCCCATCCCCTGCTTCGTTGGTCATTTGTACTGACGTACTCGAACACATAGAACCTGAACTCTTAAATGATGTTCTTGATCACTTAGAAGAACTTACCCAGATTGCATTATTTGCGGTTATTTGTACCCGGCCAGCCAAAAAGGTCCTTGCAGATGGTAGAAACGCTCATCTAATCGTTGAAGATTGGTCATTTTGGGAGAAACAATTGTCCAAACGGTTCAAGATAAAGGATGTGAAAATTCATGGAAAAGAGTTAGAGGTACTTCTTTTTTCAAGACGCTCTGCCTAATCTCATCTAGTCGATATATTGGCTACCCAAATTTGTATGCATCCGCAGATTAAACAGGCGCCATATGAATGCTTAATAGATGTGAGCCGCCTAATTTGGCGCATTTCGAAAGGAAGGTTGCCCACTGGTATAGATAGGGTGTGTCTCGCCTATATCATGCACTATCGCCACCGTGCTCAGGCAGTCATTCAATGGTCCAAGCTCCGTCGGGTTTTGCCGCCCACCACGTCCCAGAAGCTGTTCGACCTCATATGTTCTGAGACTCCGAATTTCAAAAGGGAAATTAGCCTTCTCTTGTTCCACAGCTTGCCTCTGCTTCTGCGTCAACAAAATGGGCATGGGCGCCATTACCTCAACATTGGCCATACAGGATTAGACCAGCCAGGGTTGATGGAATGGGTCGCAAAAACAAACGTCCGCCCGATCTTTATGATCCATGACCTAATCCCGATCACCCACCCCGAATATTGTCGCCCGGGGGGTGCGGAAAAGCATGAGAAACGCGTTGATGCAATGCTGCGGTCCGGTGCCGGGATCATAGGAAATTCCCAGGCGACGCTGGATGTCATGGCCGACTATGCATCGCAGCACGGATTGCCCCTGCCGCCTATGCTGAATGCCTGGCTCGGCGCGACCCCGTTACCGGCTTCCGACACAAAGCCGCTAGGTGTCACCGAGCCTTTCTTTGTGACGCTGGGAACGATCGAAGGCCGGAAGAACCATCTCATGCTGCTGAAGCTATGGCAGACATTGATTGCCAAGCATGGCTCTTCCACGCCGCGTCTGGTCGTCATAGGCCAGCGCGGATGGGAAAATGAAGCGGCGTTCGCCCTGCTTGATTCCCATGAGGCGTTGCGGGATTACGTCATCGAGCTATCGCGTTGCACCGATGCTGAATTGGCGCATTATCTGCGGGATGCAAGGGCGCTACTTTTCCCCTCGTTCGCAGAGGGTTATGGAATGCCTCTCGTCGAAGCACTGGGCGTGCGCACGCCGGTCATCGTCAGCAATCTCGCGGTATTTCGTGAACTTGCCGGTGATATCCCAGAATATCTCGCGCCCGACGACATCATCGGTTGGCAGTCGGTTGTCGAGAGATATTCACGACCTGACAGCTCCGAACGAGCGGCCCAGCTTTCCCGAATGACGGGATATGCAATGCCAACCTGGGATCAGCATTTTGCCAAAGTTGACGACTGGCTAAGCAGCTTTTGAGAATATTGCCTGGGGACTCAGGCGACTTCCTGAAGCTCCACACGCTGAAGCGAATGCAATGGATCGTGAAACAGCCGATCAATGACCCCATCCACCAATGCATCAACCGCTGACTGGCTCGCCACTCCACCCCGGATCAAGCACCGAGCATAAAGCACCCGCTTGAACGCGTCATAAACGTCCGCCTTGGGCCGCTGAGGTGCCATCCAGAATTGGTCGATATGGCCTTCATGCGTGATGCCTGGTACGTTGTAGATGGCATCACCCAGCACAAGCACGGGCGTACCGGAAGCCAGCGCCAAGGTGCCAGACGTACTGTTCACACACACCATGCCGCGAGATTTGGCAGAAAGCTCCGCCAGATCACACACGTCGACATGCAAAATCCGGTCTGACATTCCCAATGCGCGCGCCTTGGCCAGCACAAAACCGCGCCAGTTGAAGAAGCTGCTGTCGAGGGGGTGCTCCTTGACGACCAGAAAAGCATCCTTCGGCGCATAGCGCGCAAAGCTCACCATCATATATTCCGCCGCCGCCTGCATCGTGTCGAACGGAGAGTGGATACGGATCTGGTAATCTGCGCTCAGCTGCAGCGGCAGGATGAAGTATGGCTTGCCCTTGACTTGAGCCAGTGAACCGGCCGTCTGTCGCGCTCGGCGCTTCTGCAGGGCGAAGCGCTTCAGCCAACCTACCCCTTCGACAATCGGAGATTCCGGTCGATGGGACTTGTAGGCAAGGAAACGAAAGCGCCCCAGCGCCACATTCGTATAATAGTGCAGCCCATCCCTAGCGCGCCGCTGAAAGCTGGCGGTCACTGGGGCGAGCTTCGGCAGTGGCGGCAAGTTCCGCGCCTGCGCCAAGAACCAGCGCGCGTCGCGGGACAGCGTCGAATGGCCGTTCACGCCATCGGGCTCGAAGGTCATCCAGTCTGGACGAATATAACCTTCCTCAAGGACATGCACGTTGACGCAGCGCAGCTTTGCCATGCCCTGTGCTGTGATATGCATCGGCCGACAGTCCCCGAAGAGGATCAGGTCGGTAATCTCATGATCGCGAAGGTAGCGATCGATGAACAAGGACCAGCGCGATTGCAGGCCGCGATAATCCACCGCCTCCCCCGGCCAATCCTTCTTGTCGCCGCCATTCAGGTTGATGCGATGAACACCGCAGCCCCGGCCAAGCAATTCCTGGCCGAGCATCCAGAATACAGGACCAGCCGGCCCCTGCAGAAACAGGAAATTGCGCTGGCGCAGCTGAACAGGCTTCATATGGTTATTCCCATTTTCGACAGCTTCTGCCTCGCGCTTCCTTGCAAACGCCTTAACGAAACGATCGCCCAATTTTCCTTGCGTATTCCTGCGACCAACCGTTTCACCAACACTTCGGGTGGACAGGGCAACGCCGTCACCGGGTCCAGATACCGCGGATAAAGCAATAAAACCGCGGCGACCATCTCGATAACGTCACGACGCGCTGTCCGCCGTACCGGAACAACGCCCAAATCGGTTGTAAGTCCCCAGCCGGCATAAAAAGGCACGCCATGCGTAATGACCTGCTTGCTCCGGATCAGAGCCTCAAAGCCGGCAAGCGAGGTCAGGACATGAACGGCGTCGACCATTTCGAGTAGCGAGGAAATGGGCGCATCGCGCACGATGCTGTTGGCAAAGGCCAACGCCTGTTCCTGCGGCACATGCCCCTTCCGATGGCCAGCCTCCACGTCGGGATGCGGCTTGTAGATGATATAGGCGTTCGGCTCCTGCGCCCGCGCGCGTCGCAGCAGATCCAAATTCCCGGCGACATCTCCGCCGCCAGACAGGACGGACCGGTCGTCCTCCACCTGCCCCGTCACGAGGATATGCCGACGGTCTCCTCCGGGGCGGTCCAGCACACCGCCGCCAACGCCATATTTGCTGACACCGGTTTCAATAATGAGGCGTCGCAGCCGCTCGGCCCGTTCGAGGATCGTCGGCGAAAATTCGCCATGCTGCAGCAGGTTTTCCAGTTCACTTGGGCCTGAGGGATCGAAATGCACGCCGACCTTATCGACGACGATGGAAAGCGGGGGAACGCAGTCAGCGCCAAGGCCGGCGGAGCGGATGAAGCCGTCCTCCACCTCATGCATTGGTAGACCCTGCCGTTCCGTCGCATCCAGAAACTTGGGCGGAACACGGGATTTCCAGATCGCGAGGGACCGGCCTTCCGGGATATCGTGCAGTTCCACGCTCTTGCCTGAGATAAAATGAACCGGGTCAGCGCCACCCCACAGCAACGGTTCTACTGCCTCCTTCTTCCAGTGGGCAAAGCCAGCCGCGGCCGCAATTTCCCGATTGGAATCGATTAGGTTCCGCCAGAATTCCAGCAACGCCACCGTCGCGAAGAAATCAGTACCCGATCCAGAGAAAGGATCAAAATATCCCACTGATCGCACGGCGTTAACCAACAAATCCTCGACAGCCTCTTCGGCATCATCGAAACTTTCTTCTCCATTTTCGTTGAATGGCAACACCCGCACATTCGCGACGCGGGCCAACAGAAAGTTTTCATCCGAGGTGTCCAGCCAAAGGCATTCCGATTTCTCGAACAGGTGCCATGGATCGCAAACACCTGAAACGATCAAATTGGCAAATGCCCGCTTCCTGCCCCACGCGGCCAAAAATGGCGGCAACCAGAAAACAAGTGCCTCTTGCAGACCCTCACGTTCGGCTTTGGCGAGCATCTGATCCGCTTGAAAGGAATTGGTTGGGCGAGCGATGATCCTGCGGCCATCCAACTGAGGCCGAGCGCCCCAAAATGTGCCGCCCACCCGCGCATCCCGTAGAACATTCATATAACGGCGCGCGTCAGCATCAAGGGTGATGCAAGCCTCTGCGCCATCCAATAGTCTACTGACAACGGTATTCACGGAGCCTGGAAATGGCGGTGCGCGGAGGATCGGCGTGGGTACCCCTCCAGCAGCGCCAAAATCCATCATCTGCATCGTCATCGAACGAAGGCCCCGGAGAAGCGCATACAAATACCCATCGACCTTCGTATCTTCATACTGCGTGATGCTACACTATTTTGCGCTCAGCCAAGATGGACTCTATCGGCTCCAGATCGCTAGGGTTGTTCAGTTCGATCGCATCCCACTCTGGCGGATCGCATTGGACCACGGTTATGGGGATAGCCATGTCAAGGAACCGCAACTGCTCCAGCCCCTCCAGGCCCTCCAATAGGGTGGCCGGCATTTCCATATAACGCTGCAGCGCTTCACGCCGGTATGCGTATAGTCCGAGATGCATCAGGACAGGTGGATTCTTCTCTATCTCACTACCAGGGAGAATATGGGGAATTACTCTCTTCGAGAAATATAGCGCCTCGCTTCGCCCGTTCACCACCACCGTCGTTCCGCCGCTTCTCCCAGCCATCTGGTCAGCAATCAAATGCCGATAGGCGGTTGGCGAACATCGTACTGCTACCGTCGCCACCTGGGTTTCGGGATGATGCTCCATATGCGCAATTAATGCTGTAACCAATGCGGGCGGCGTCAGAAGCGCGTCTCCTTGAAAGTTGACGAGAATGTCAACATCCGCAGAAATGGCGGCCATCGACGCAGCAACCCGCTCGGTTCCGTTCGCACAGGCCTCCGGCGTCATTATGACGGATGCTCCAAACGCCTTCGCGTGATCAGCGATACGCTGATCATCGGTTGCGACATGAACCTTTATCCCGACGCCAATTCCATTTGCAGCCTCAGAGCTGCGCTGAATGAGCGTCTTCGATACCCCAGTAGCGCCCCGAATTTCGGCAAGCGGTTTTCCAGGGTATCGCGAAGATTTGTAGCGAGCCGGAATAACTATCGCAACGCGAGCAGCACTGCGTTCATTCATTTATCAATACCTTAGCGATCAAATCGATGCGATGTCGTGAATATGAAGCACACCAGCCGGCTTATTGGGATCATCAGCTCGCATAACAAAAACCACCGTGATTTTTGCTTCCGACATCAACGTGAGGGCATCTTCGATCCTGGTGCCACTCTTCACGGTCTTGGGCGATGCAGTCATTATTTCACCCGCGGTCGCGATCAGCATTTTGTCGAATGACCTGCGAAGATCTCCATCAGTGATGATGCCGATCAGATTGCCTTCTTTGTCAACCACACCAGCTACGCCCTTGCCGGTAGATGTCATCTCGAGAACGACATCACGCATTCCGGTGGACGGCGTGACAAGAGGAAGCGTACCGGTTTTACGAAGCATAGAGTCGACAGGAAGTAGCCGCCAGCCGATAGATCCACCCGGATGCCATTGCATCAGTTCCGTGCGGGAGATTCCCCGCTCACGCATTGCGGCAATGGCAAGCGCATCCCCGACAGCCAGCATCATGGTCGTCGAGGTCGTGGGTGCGATGAGTTCTGGGCACGCCTCCGCTATCTTGGGCAATGTAATCCTGAAATCAGCCTCACGCATGAGTAGGGAGTCGGCATCTGAGGCCACGCCGATGATCGGCGTGCGGAGATTCTTTGCATAAGCGATCAGAGGCCGGAGTTCAGATGTGGCGCCCGAATTCGACAGGATCAGCATCGTATCAGTCGGCTTCAACAAGCCAAGGTCCCCGTGCGAGGCTTCGGCCGGGTGCACAAAAAAAGCAGGAGAGCCGGTGGCAGACAAAGTCGCGGCGATCTTACGACTAACATGCCCTGACTTACCCATGCCGGATACGATCACACGACCCTGCGTATTCACAATCAGAGAGACCGCATGTCCAAAATCATCGTCCAGCTGATCAGCCAGCTGAAGCAAACCTTCCGCTTCCTGGCGAATTACTGCCAAACCATGCTCTTTTGTTTGGGAAATGTCAGCAATCAGCATATTTAAAACCACCATTACACTAGTGCCTATAGGGAAACGAAATCTCTCTAGCTGTCGCGTACAGCCGTTAAGCATATTTTGTCGAGCATAACCTAGGGTTCGCCTTCCCTTTGCCCGATAGCATGCACGGCTTGCCCTGCCTGGGTCGATCGTTGGTTCTTATCCATGGTCGGCACGGTCATCCCCACCTTATGCCAAGGTGCACCAAACACTGCTGGGAGGCGGTCCTTTGCCGCCCATATCCAAGAAATTCTGCGTTCAGCAATTCCCGGCAGGCTGAAGGGGTCAATTCCTGTCCATGGATAAAATGGGTTGCGACGACTGTAAGACCAGATTTCTAAACGCTGAGTTGCCCGGATCGCATGACCTCGCGCATGAAATCCGAACGTATCCGCTATTATGAGAGTGTTGGCTTTGACACCGAAGCATTGGGGTTTTGAATACCCCATCATCTTAAGTTCATCCGCAGTAACGCGAAACGACCCTCGCGCCGATAGACGATCCAACCCTTCCGGCGCAGATATGCTGCGGGCCTTTTCCCAAGCAAGGCGCTCTGGAGTCAGCTTGTGGGAACCCGAAACGTAGCAGAAGGCTCCTTCGTCCTCTTTTACATCTTCCAAGAAAAACCAAGCCTTCATCGTTGGATGAAAAGTGTCAGCGTGCAAATTGGTCTGAGGATCGGGGCCCGCATCGGCGCGGTGAGTCAAAATGGTCTGGATATAATAAAGCGGTTCGGATGCCGAACTCGCCACATATCGCATTAAATTGCGCCACCGGGATGCATTCACTAAAGCATGCAGTTGGGGAACTTTGCTCAAATAATCGGGGTTTATCGGCACGCGCCTGGTGATGGTATCCCCCTGCAGCATCTCCCGAGCATTAGCGGGCGTAGTCAGGATCGCCTGCTGTAGGGCCGAAAACTCCACATCCGGCAAATAGTTGTCGACCCTGATGAACCCATTAGCCATAAATTCGGCGCGGTGTGCATCTGAGATATGCCTTCCTAGGCGCCAACGCCGCCACCTGGCCATCGCATGCGCTACTCGCACTCTTGCCACGTGTAACCCCAGGCGGTTCAGTCTCTTCGACCCCAGCACCGGATTGTCGGCAAAGGATTTGGCGCCGGATGCGACCTGGATTATCCAGAACGGCATGCCCAGGATTTTACGCACTATAGACACAGTCTTCGTCCTCTGAATCCACACAGTGCGCAACGTCTGTAACGCTTCCCAGCGCGCGGGTGTTGCATGCGGAATTTGAAGGCGACGACTATTCATTCTGCGCGATCTGATCCAGCCCAATTGCATCCACAACACGTCGCAATGGCTATAATCCCGTCACAAACTGTAAAATTGGCTGTGACGTGGGAAGCGCATCAAGATTACAGGCTCCCTCGCTTTCCTCGCTTTCGGGCGACAATGAAAGAGGCGCCGACAGCTGCCGCGACCGATAGCAGCGCTATCACAAGGCCGATCGCTATCAGTTGAGATTGGCTCATCGCCAAAGCGGACCCGAGCCCGCTCATGGCCAGATATCCAGGCGCAAAACTGGCCGGCACCCATGCGATCGCAGACAGGATATTCGCGGCCTGAAATGTCCGCGCCTCCATCGCTGCAACGCCCGCGACAAGAGGAACCGTCGTACGGAACGGCCCCATGAACCGCCCAACGAAAATCGAAGCGAAACCATGCCGCTGAAAGAATAGCCGCGCCCTGGCAAATAGCGCGCGGTGGCGGTTGAACGGAGGGCGATGATAGATGGACGGCCCGATATGCCGCCCGACACTGTATGAAAGCGCATCCCCGAGAATTGCGCCGCCCATTCCCCAAAGGACAATGGAGACGGGTTCCAAAGTACCCGCGCCCAGCATGCCGCCTATCGCGAACATGATCGGAGTCGCCGGGAAAAACAGTCCGATGATCGCGAGGGACTCGGCCAGAACGGCGAGCCCTATGATCGGCCCCGCCCAGGCGCGATGCTCTGTAATGAAGACCGTGAGGCCCGCCAATATGTCTTCCAAGACAGGCTTCCCTAAGCATGGTCACCGCCGCGGATGCCGCGGCGCTCCTTTGTAAACATTGGGATCCGGTGGCAAGAGCTTAAAGTGATCGTCCCCACGTCACCGCTCCATTGCGATGATGGAACGACTTCGCCTTTGCGCTTGGGCGATATATTTTTTAGAGGGTCATCTGAAGCCACTTCGGATTGATAAACAATGAGATTGCTTGAGTGCGTGTCAAAGCGCGAGCTCAACATAGCCCGGCTCAATGCGATCGTTGCGATCGCCTTTGCGGTATTCGTGCTGGTTCAGCCGGCCGTACCGACCTGGGAATATCTTGCGCTAATCGGCAAATTCCTGATCCTGATGATACCTTTGGCTGGGCTTTCCCTTATTGGTTTCGCCCTCCTCAATGCCCGGCATGTCGGGATGGTTAACGCATTGCAGGATCGTTGGCGCACGGATCGATTCGTTACATTGCTATGGCCCGTCCTGCTTTTCGCCATCGTCATGTCCAGCTTTAGCGCTTTCAAGCAGCGCGTGCTGCCCATTGCCGGTTTTCATTTCGATCCGACGCTCGCGGCGATCGACCGCAATTTGTTCGGGCTCGATCCCGGTCTTTGGCTGCACCAAATGATTGGGTCGCCATTGCTGACCTATTTTCTCGACGCCGTATATCACGCCTGGTTTCTACCAATGTCCGTCGGAGTGGGGATCGTCGCCCTGTGCACCGACGCGCGCACGCGCATGCAATATATGACGGCATTTACAATGACCTGGATCGGCCTTGGCTCTATCCTCGCCTATCTTCTGCCCGCTGCCGGCCCCTGCTTCTACGGCATTTTGGTGGGACCGATCGGCAATGGGTCGTTTCAGGCGGTCAACGAAGCGCTGTTGGCGGATCGTGCCGCACGCAGTGCCGATTTCCTTTTTACTATCGAAGTCCGTGACATGCTGCTGGACCGATTCAACAATCCCGACCTCAGCATAGGCGGCGGCATCTCAGCCATTCCGTCGATCCACAATGCCATGGCGGTGCTGTTCGCCTTGGTAGGCTACCGGTTCAATCGCGTGTTCGGCCTTTGCATGAGCGCCTTTGCGGCGCTGATCTGGGTGGGGTCCATCTATCTTAACTGGCATTACGCCATTGATGGCATCGTCGGGGCGCTCGGCGCCATCGGTCTCTGGTATGGCGCGGCTTTCCTTACCGGACCAGCGCCCGCCAGGCAGACCGCGACATCAGGCAGCATGTTGGCCTCCACCGCAAAGGTTCGCTAGCGGCGGGTGGCTTTGCACGTCAATCGCCTGCGATGATATGGGCGATGCGTTCGCCGCTTAGGCCATCGCCGAATGGATTGTGTGCCTTTGCCATGGCCGCATAGGCTTCGGCATCATCCAGCAGCGCGAAGATCTCTTCGACGATACGCGCGCGATCTGCGCCCACCAGTTTCGCTGTCCCCGCCATGACGCCCTCGGGCCGTTCCGTCGTTTCGCGCATCACGAGCACGGGCTTGCCGAGCGAGGGAGCTTCCTCCTGGACGCCACCGCTATCGGTCAGCACGATCTCACACATGGCGAGCAACCGCACGAAATGCGGATAATCGAGGGGGTCGATCATCGCCACATTGTCGAGCCCGCCAAGATGCGCATCCATGACCTGACGGACATTGGGATTGGGGTGAACCGGGAAGATCACGGCGACATCGCGCCGCGCCGCGATGTCGCGCACAGCGCCGGCAATATTCTCCATCCCCCCGCCGAAATTCTCGCGACGATGGCTGGTCACGGCTACGATCCTCTTGCCCGCGAACCGCGCGGCCAGAGGGTTGAGCCCTGCGGCAAGCGACGGCTCGGCGTCGATGCGCTTCTTCGTCGCCAGCAAGGCGTCGATAACGGTGTTGCCCGTCACATAAATGCCAGCTGGATCGCGGCCTTCAGCAAGCAAAGCATCGGCGGCGCCCTGGGTCGGCGCAAAGTTCATGTCGGCGATACAGGCCACAACACGGCGGTTCACCTCTTCGGGCCACGGGTGATGAATATCACCACTGCGCAGACCCGCCTCGACATGCGCTACAGGTATCTTGCGATAATAGGCCGCCAGGCTGGCGACCATGGTGGTCAACGTGTCGCCATGCACGACCACTCGGTCGGGAGCCTCTCGGTCAAATACTTTGCCCAGTTCCACAATGAGACGCGCGGTCAGGCCGTCCAAGGTCTGATTTTCCTGCATGATGTCCAGATCGATGTCCGGAAACACATTGCTGATCTCCAAGACTTGATCGAGGAGGCCCCGATGCTGTGCCGTCACGCAGATCCGTGTATCGACGCCCCGCCTGGCCTTAAGCGCGTGAATTACCGGGAAAAGCTTGATAGCCTCTGGCCGAGTGCCGAAAACGATGATCACTTTCATTCGTGCGCTCCCCCGCGTCGCCGGCAATCTCAGATCAGCGCGCCCGGACGCCTCTACCCAAAAAATGGTATACAGCCTCTAAACGCTGACGAAATGAACATGCCTGCCTTTCGCAGTTGCGAAAGGCTATGCTAGGGGCAGATGTACGTCAGCAGAATCGCTAAGGGGCTTCATGAAGATCACGATGATTGGGACCGGCTATGTCGGGCTTGTATCGGGCGCATGCTTTGCGGATTTTGGTCACACTGTGACCTGTGTCGATAAGGATGAGAGCAAAATCGCCGCGATCCGTGGCGGCAAGATGCCGATTTACGAGCCGGGCTTAGATTCGCTGGTTGCCAGCAATGTGGCGGCCAGGCGCCTCGACTTCACGACCGATCTTGCCGAGGGCGTCAAGGGCGCCGACGCGATCTTCATCGCGGTCGGTACCCCGTCCCGCCGTGGCGATGGCCACGCGGACCTGACCTATGTCTATGCGGCGGCCCAAGAGATTGCAGAAGCGCTGGACGGCCCAGCTGTCATCGTCACCAAATCGACCGTCCCGGTCGGCACTGGTGATGAGGTCGAGCGGATCATGCGTGAAGTGCGCCCAGATCTTGAAGTTGCAGCCGTCTCCAATCCGGAATTCCTGCGCGAAGGCGCAGCCATTGGGGACTTCAAGCGGCCTGATCGCATTGTCGTTGGCACGGAGGACCCCCGTGCGACCGCCGTCATGCGCCAGATCTACCGCCCGCTCTATCTGGGCGAATCGCCGCTGCTTTTTACCAGCCGGCGCACGGCGGAACTCATCAAATATGCCGCGAACGCGTTCCTCGCGACCAAGATCACCTTCATCAACGAGATCGCCGATCTCTGCGAAGCGGTTGGTGCCGAGGTGAAGGACGTTGCGCGGGGCATCGGCCTGGATAATCGCATTGGCTCCAAATTCCTCCATGCCGGTCCGGGCTATGGCGGTTCCTGCTTCCCCAAGGATACGCTGGCGCTGATTAAGACGGGCCAGGACTATGACTCCCCGATCCGGATCGTGGAGGCCGTTGCTCAGGTCAACGACACCCGCAAGCGCGCCATGGGCCGCAAGGTCATCAAAGCGCTTGGCGGCGATGCGCGCGGGAAGAAGGTCGCTCTGCTCGGCCTCACCTTCAAGCCAAACACTGACGACATGCGCGACGCACCTTCAATCGCCATCGTCCAGGCGTTGCAGGATGCGGGCGCGCATATCTGTGCCTATGATCCCGAGGGTATGGAAGCTGCATCTGCGATGATGCCGGGCGTCGATATGGCGTCCGACCCCTATGCCGCATCCTCGGGGGCTGATGCCCTGGTGCTGGTCACGGAATGGGATATCTTCCGCGCGCTCGACCTCAAGAAGATCGCGGCGACGATGAACGCTCCAATCCTTGTCGACCTGCGCAACATCTATCCTGCAACCGAAGCGTCGGCCGCGGGTTTCAAGCTCTACCGCGTCGGCGGTGTAGACGCGTCCAGCGAAGACTGACCCGCCGCCGTTCAAAAGCGCGGCGGTCAGCGCAATCTTAATAACAGCAGGGTAGGTCTGACGGCCGTGCGATGAGGAGTATTTAATGCCAGCGATTGAAGACCAAGCCACGACCACAGCGATCGTGCCGGTCATTCTCTCGGGTGGTTCAGGAACTCGGCTCTGGCCCGTGTCGCGCCCCGAGCGCCCCAAGCAGCTGCTTGCTCTGACGGGTGAGGAAACGATGCTCCAGCTCACAGCGCTCCGCATGGAAGGCATTGTGGGATCGGGTCATCCGATCATCGTTGCGAATACCGCGCATGTGGAGCTGATCGAGGAGCAACTGGGGGCGGTTGGCTTGCCCGACGGGTTGATTATCCTCGAGCCCTTTGGGCGCAATACCGCCCCCGCGATCGCCCTTGCCGCGCTCGCTGCGCATGATCCCGCCTCCGCATTGCTGGTGATGCCCAGCGATCATGTCATCACCGATCTTCCTGCTTTCCATGAGGCGATCAAGGCCGCCCTGCCCCTCGTCAATGATGGCTGGCTTGTGACGTTCGGGATCGAGCCGCACGCCCCGGAAACGGGCTATGGTTATATTCGCCTGGGCGAGGCGCTGACGCCGGGCGCGAACAAGGTCGCAAGCTTTGTCGAGAAGCCGAACGCCGATCGCGCCGCCGCCATGCTCGCCGAAGGCGGATATGCCTGGAACGCTGGCATCTTCCTGTTCCGGGCCGATGCGTTTCTTGCGGCGTTGGCCGCGTTCCAGCCAGACATGCTTGCTGCGGCGAAAGCCTCCATCGACGGCGCGGCGCGGGAAGGCAGCCGCCTGTTCCCGAATGCCGAAGCCTTTGCCGCCTGCCCGTCCGACTCCATCGATTATGCGATCATGGAACGCGCCGAGAAGGTGGCGTGCGTGCCGGTCTCCATGGGTTGGTCGGATGTCGGCAGCTGGGACTCGCTCCACGCCATCAGCGCGCCTGATGCGTCCGGTAACACGATGCGCGGCAATGTCATAGCGCTGGGTGCGTCCGGCTGCCTGGTGCATACGGACGGCCCCCGCGTGGCGCTGGTCGATGTCGAGGACCTGATCATCGTCGTCTCGGGCAGCGATATCCTCATCCTGCCGCGCGGCAAGGCGCAGGAAGTCCGGCGCATTACTGACGCTCTCAAAGGGCTGTGAGCTTGTGAGGGTTAAGCCGGCAATAGCTGCTCCAGAGCGTACCCACCCCGCCCTTTGGCATTGGCTGCTTTCTGCCGCGATCATTGGCATCATCTTCCTGTTCGGTCCCATCGCCGTCGGCATGTTCCGGAACTGATGCGAAAAACTGGGTTTGGGGTCTTCCCAAAATCCAACAACGTCCCTATATGCGCTCTCGAAGGTCGATCGGTCTTTTACCATGACGGTAAAGAATTGGTCACCCTCCCCTCGCCCGGGCCATGGTTCGAATTGCGCACGAACTGAGACGAATGGGGCGCCAGAGGAGGTTTTACAAGACGCTGACAGTGCGGTTCGGACAGCCCCGACCCGCACTTTTTTTCGTGGCTAGGGCCAACGGATCAGGCTGAATTTTCGCTGCGATGCGAAAAAAATGCGACCAAAGCGACAGGAAATTACATGGCGACCAAGGCAGCTCACCCTCAGACCGCAAAGAAGCGTATCCGCAAGGTCTTCGGCAACATCCACGAAGTCGTGCAGATGCCGAACCTGATCGAGGTGCAGCGCGAATCCTACGAGCAGTTTCTGCGTTCCGACCCCTCGGTCGGCTATGTTTCCGGCCTTGAGAAAACCCTTCGGTCGGTGTTCCCCATCCGCGACTTTGCCGGCACCGCCGAGATGGACTTCGTCCATTATGAGCTGGAAGACCCGAAGTACGACACCGAGGAATGCCGCCAGCGTGGAATCACTTACGCTGCGCCGATGCGCGTGACTCTGCGTCTTATCGTGTTCGAAGTCGACCAGGACACCGACAGCCGCTCTGTTCTCGATATCAAGGAGCAGGACGTCTACATGGGCGACATGCCGCTCATGACCGGCAACGGCACCTTCATCATCAACGGCACCGAACGCGTTATCGTGTCGCAGATGCACCGCTCGCCGGGCGTTCTGTTTGACCATGACCGCGGCAAGACCCACTCGTCCGGTAAATATCTCTTCGCCGCCCGCGTCATTCCATATCGCGGCAGTTGGCTGGACTTTGAGTTCGACGCCAAGGACATCGTCAACGTCCGCATCGACCGCAAGCGTAAGCTGCCGGTCACCGCGCTGCTATTTGCGCTGGGTCTGAATGCCGAAGATATCCTTGGTTATTTCTACAACAAGGTGACGTTCTTGCGCGGTCAGGGCGGCTGGGAGATCCCGTTCGCCGTCGAGGCGTGGCGAGGCCAGAAGCCGGCGTTCGATATCGTCGATTCCAAGTCCGGCGAGGTCGTGTTTCCGGCCGGGCAGAAGATTTCACCCCGCGCCGCCAATAAGGCCGGCAAGGACGGTCTTGAGACCCTGCTGATCCCGACCGAAGAAATCTTCGGCCGCTATTCGGCCTATGATCTGGTCAACGACAAGACCGGTGAAATCTACATCGAAGCTGGTGACGAGGTTTCGCCTGAGAATCTTGAGAAGCTGGATAAGGCGGGTATCGACCGTCTTGAGCTGCTGGATATCGACCATGTCACGACCGGTCCGTGGATCCGCAACACGCTGAAGGCCGACAAGGCCGAGGATCGCGATCACGCCCTGTCCGACATCTATCGCGTGATGCGTCCTGGCGAGCCGCCGACGCGCGAAACGGCGGAAGCGCTGTTCGACGGCCTGTTCTTCGATCCGGAGCGCTACGATCTCTCGGCCGTCGGCCGCGTGAAACTTAACATGCGCCTTGACCTCGACGTCGAGGACACTGTCACCACCCTGCGCCGCGACGATATTCTCGCCGTGGTCAAGGAACTGGTGAACCTGAAGGACGGCAAGGGCGAGATCGACGACATCGACAATCTCGGCAATCGCCGCGTGCGTTCCGTCGGCGAGCTGCTGGAGAACCAGTATCGCGTCGGGTTGCTCCGCATGGAGCGCGCCGTGAAGGAGCGCATGTCTTCGGTCGACGTGTCGACGGTCATGCCGAACGACCTGATCAACGCGAAGCCCGCTGTGGCCGCCGTGCGCGAGTTCTTCGGCTCCTCGCAGCTCTCGCAGTTCATGGATCAGACCAACCCGCTGTCGGAAGTCACCCACAAGCGCCGCGTTTCGGCGCTCGGGCCAGGTGGTCTTACCCGTGAGCGCGCAGGCTTCGAGGTCCGCGACGTTCACCCGACCCATTACGGCCGCATCTGCCCGATCGAGACGCCTGAAGGTCCGAACATCGGCCTCATCAACTCGCTCGCCAGCTTCAGCCGCGTGAACAAGTATGGCTTCATCGAGACGCCGTACCGCAAGGTCATCGACCATAAGGTGACGGACGAGGTGGTGTACCTGTCCGCCATGGAAGAGGCCAAGCACACGATCGCGCAAGCGAACGCCGAGATCAACGCGGACGGCCACTTTGTCGAGGATCTGATTTCCTCGCGCGAAGCCGGCGAGTTCCTCATGGCGCCCAAGGATCACATCACGCTGATGGACGTGAGCCCGAAGCAGCTCGTGTCGGTCGCAGCGTCGCTGATCCCGTTCCTCGAAAATGATGACGCCAACCGCGCCCTCATGGGATCGAACATGCAGCGTCAGGCGGTCCCGCTTGTCCGTGCCGAGGCGCCTTTCGTCGGCACCGGCATGGAAGAGACCGTGGCCCGCGATTCCGGCGCCGCCATCTCTGCCAAGCGCTCAGGTATCGTCGATCAGGTCGACGCGACCCGTATCGTCATCCGCGCCACTGGCGATGTTGAGCCCGGCAAGTCGGGCGTCGACATCTACACGCTTATGAAGTTCCAGCGGTCGAACCAGGACACCTGCATCAATCAGCGCCCGCTGGTGAAGGTCGGTGAACTGATCAATGCCGGCGACGTCATCGCCGACGGTCCCTCGACCGAGTTCGGCGAACTGGCGCTGGGTCGCAACACTCTCGTCGCGTTCATGCCGTGGAACGGCTACAATTACGAGGATTCCATTCTGATCTCCGAGCGGATCGTGAAGGATGACGTCTTCACCTCGATCCATATCGAAGAGTTCGAGGTTATGGCCCGCGACACCAAGCTTGGGCCGGAAGACATCACCCGTGACATCCCGAACGTTGGCGAGGAAGCCCTGCGCAACCTCGACGAGGCGGGCATTGTCTATATCGGAGCTGAGGTCGAGCCGGGCGACATTTTGGTCGGCAAGATCACGCCGAAGGGCGAGAGCCCGATGACGCCGGAAGAGAAGCTCCTCCGCGCCATCTTCGGCGAAAAGGCCAGCGACGTGCGCGACACCTCGCTCCGCCTGCCGCCGGGCGTTGCCGGCACAGTCGTCGAGGTCCGCGTGTTCAACCGCCACGGCATCGACAAAGACGAGCGTGCCATGGCGATCGAGCGCGAGGAGATCGACCGTCTCGCGAAGGACCGTGAGGACGAACGCGGCATTCTGAACCGTGCCACCTTCAACCGCCTGCGGGATATGCTGGTCGGCCAGACGGCTACGGCAGCCCCCAAGGGTATCAAGAAGGGCGTTGAAATCGACGAAGCCCTGCTGGACGAAGTCGAACATTACGAGTGGTGGAAGTTCGCTGTGGCTGACGATTCGCGCCAGTCATCCATCGAGGCCGTGAAAACGCAGTATGACGACGCGGTGAAGTCCATCGTCGCGAAGTTCGAGGATCGCGTCGACAAGCTGCAGCGTGGCGACGAGTTAGCCCCAGGCGTGCTCAAGATGGTCAAGGTGTTCGTGGCGGTGAAGCGCAAGCTGCAGCCGGGCGACAAGATGGCCGGCCGTCACGGCAACAAGGGTGTCATCTCGCGCATCCTTCCGATCGAGGACATGCCGTTCCTGGAAGACGGCACGCATGTCGACATCGTGCTGAACCCGCTTGGCGTGCCGTCGCGCATGAACGTCGGGCAGATTTTCGAGACGCATCTGGGCTGGGCCGCGCGCGGTCTTGGCCAGCAGATCAAGCATGCCCTTGAAGATTGGCGCGAGGCCAATCCGGACGGCGCGCCCGGCGTGATGCCGGAAGCGGTCAAGGATCGTCTGAAGACCGTTTATGGGGAGCATTACGTTGAAGAGATCGACGCCCGTGACGCGAAACAGATCTTGGAACTGGCGGACAATCTGAAGAGCGGCGTGCCGATGGGCACTCCGGTGTTCGACGGCGCTCGCGAGAGTGACGTGTCCGACATGCTGGAACTGGCCGGTCTCAACAGTTCGGGGCAATCGGACCTGTATGACGGACGCACGGGCGACAAGTTCGACCGCAAGGTGACCGTGGGCATCATTTACATGCTGAAGCTCCATCACCTTGTTGACGACAAGATCCATGCCCGTTCCATCGGACCATACAGCCTCGTTACCCAGCAACCATTGGGTGGTAAGGCGCAGTTTGGTGGCCAGCGCTTCGGCGAAATGGAGGTCTGGGCGCTCCAGGCCTATGGCGCCGCTTATACGCTGCAGGAAATGCTGACGGTGAAGTCGGACGATGTGGTCGGCCGCACCAAGGTCTACGAAGCGATCGTCAAGGGCGACGATACGTTCGAGGCCGGCATTCCCGAAAGCTTCAACGTGCTCGTCAAGGAAATGCGCTCGCTTGGCCTCAATGTCGAACTCGCATCGGTCGATCAGATCAGCGATGACGAAGGCCCGGCTGCATTGGCGGCTGAATGAGGCGTCCGGAGCATCGTGAGGCATCACGATGCTCCCGCTTCTTCACCTAAAGATTTGCCCTCAATGGGGATTGAAACATGAACGAACTGACCAACTTCGCCAACCCGGTCGCCAAGCCGGAAACCTTCGACCAGATCCAGATCGGCCTTGCCTCGCCAGAGCGCATCCGGTCCTGGTCGTTTGGCGAGATCAAGAAGCCCGAGACCATCAACTATCGTACGTTCAAGCCGGAACGTGACGGCCTGTTCTGCGCGCGTATCTTCGGTCCGATCAAGGACTATGAGTGCCTGTGCGGCAAGTATAAGCGCATGAAGTATAAGGGCATCGTCTGCGAAAAGTGCGGTGTCGAAGTCACGGTATCGAAGGTTCGCCGCGAGCGGATGGGCCATATCGAGCTGGCTGCCCCCGTCGCGCACATCTGGTTCCTCAAGTCGCTGCCTTCGCGCATCGGCCTGCTGCTCGACATGCAGCTCAAGCAGCTGGAGCGCGTCCTTTATTTCGAGAGCTATATCGTCATCGAGCCGGGCTTGACCCCGCTGGAGAAGTATCAGCTCCTGAATGAAGACGAACTGATCGACGCGCAGGACGAGTATGGCGAGGACGCCTTCTCGGCTGGCATCGGTGCGGAAGCCGTCAAGCAGATGCTGATGGACCTCGACCTGGTGGGTGAGAAGGAAATCCTCCTCAAGGACCTGGCCGAGACCAAGTCGGAGCTGAAGCCCAAGAAGATCATCAAACGCCTGAAGGTCGTCGAAAGCTTCATCGATTCCGGCAACCGCCCGGAATGGATGATCCTGGACGTCGTTCCGGTCATCCCCCCAGAACTGCGCCCGCTGGTGCCGCTGGACGGCGGCCGCTTCGCAACGTCGGATCTCAACGATCTCTATCGCCGTGTCATCAACCGCAATAATCGTTTGAAGAGGTTGATGGAACTGCGTGCGCCGGACATCATCGTCCGCAACGAAAAGCGCATGTTGCAGGAAGCTGTCGACGCCCTGTTCGATAACGGCCGCCGCGGCCGCATCATCACCGGTGCCAACAAGCGTCCGCTCAAGTCGCTGTCCGACATGCTCAAGGGCAAACAGGGCCGCTTCCGCCAAAACCTGCTCGGCAAGCGCGTCGACTATTCGGGTCGTTCGGTCATCGTGACCGGCCCGGAACTCAAGCTGCATCAATGCGGCCTGCCCAAGAAGATGGCGCTCGAGCTGTTCAAGCCGTTCATCTATGCCCGTCTGGACGCCAAGGGTCTTTCCATGACCCTGAAGCAGGCAAAAAAATGGGTCGAGAAGGAGCGCAAGGAAGTCTGGGATATCCTGGATGAAGTCATCCGCGAGCATCCGGTTCTCCTAAACCGCGCGCCGACGCTTCACCGTCTGGGCATTCAGGCGTTCGAGCCAGTGCTGATCGAAGGCAAGGCGATCCAGCTGCACCCGCTGGTCTGCTCGGCTTTCAACGCGGACTTCGACGGCGACCAGATGGCCGTTCACGTTCCCCTGAGTCTTGAGGCTCAGCTGGAAGCGCGCGTCCTGATGATGTCCACTAACAACATCCTGTCGCCCGCCAATGGCAAGCCGATCATCGTGCCTTCGCAGGACATGGTCCTTGGCATCTATTATCTGTCGATGGAGCGCGAAGGCGAGCCAGGCGAAGGCATGTTGCTGGCCGACCTGCAGGAAGTGCATCAGGCGCTGTTCGCCAAGGCTGTGACCCTGCACTCGAAGATCATCAGCCGCGTTCCGCAGACGGACGCGGATGGCAAGAGCTTTATGAAGCGCTTCGAGACGACGCCGGGCCGCATGCTGATCGGCGAATGTCTGCCGCAGAGCCACAAGGTGCCATTCGACACCGTCAATCGCCTCCTCACCAAAAAGGATGTGGGCGACGTGATCGACGAGGTCTATCGGCACACCGGCCAGAAGGACACGGTGCTGTTTGCTGACGCCATCATGTCACTGGGTTTCAAGCATGCGTTTCAGGCCGGCATTTCGTTCGGCAAGGACGACATGGTGATCCCAGACTCGAAGGTTGGCACGGTCGATGAGACCAAGGCGATGGTCGCTGATTATGAGCAGCAGTACCAGGACGGTCTGATCACGCAGCAGGAAAAGTACAACAAGGTGATAGACGCCTGGAGCCGTTGCGGCGACCAGGTTGCGAACGCCATGATGGACGAAATCCGCGCTCAGCCCAAGGATCCCAAGACCGGCCGCATGGCCCCGATCAACTCCATCTATATGATGGCGCATTCGGGTGCTCGTGGTTCGCAGGCGCAGATGAAGCAGCTTGCCGGTATGCGCGGCCTGATGGCCAAGCCATCGGGCGAGATCATCGAAACGCCGATCATCTCGAACTTTAAGGAAGGTCTGACCGTCCTTGAATATTTCAACTCCACCCACGGCGCACGCAAGGGTCTGGCCGACACCGCGCTCAAGACGGCGAACTCGGGTTACCTGACCCGCCGTCTGGTCGACGTCAGCCAGGACTGCACGATCGTCGAGGAAGATTGCGGCACCGACCGCGCTCTGGAGATGAAGGCGATTGTCCAAGGCGGTACGGTCATCGCGTCGCTCGGCGAGCGTATCCTGGGCCGCACCACGGCAGAGGATATCGTAGATCCGAAGGACAACAGCATCGCGATCCCAGAGGGCACGCTGCTGGACGAGGCGCTGATCACCAAGATCGAGGGCATCGGCACCCAGGCGGTCAAGATCCGCAGCCCGCTGATCTGCGAGAGCAAGATGGGCGTATGCGGCAAGTGCTACGGTCGTGACCTTGCCCGTGGTACGCCGGTGAACATCGGTGAAGCCGTCGGCGTCATTGCGGCACAGTCGATCGGTGAGCCGGGCACCCAGCTGACCATGCGTACCTTCCACATCGGTGGTGCGGCGCAGCTCAACGAAACGTCGAACCTGGAAGCAGTGGCTGACGGTACGCTGGAACTGCGCGACATGCCGACGATCACGGACAGCCGTGGCCGCCGCCTGTCGCTCGCCCGCAACGGCGAACTGGCGATTATCGATCAGGAAGGCCGCGAGCGCGCGGTGCATCGTCTGCCATACGGCGCGACGATCCTGTTCGAGAACAACGCCAAGGTGAAGCTGGGCGATCGTATCGCCGAGTGGGATCCGTTCACCATGCCGGTGATCACGGAAAAGCCGGGTATCGTGAAGTATGTCGATCTGATCGACGGCAAGACGCTCGCGGAGCAGACGGACGAAGCGACGGGCATCGCCCAGCGCGTTGTCACCGAGCATCGCGGCGCCGCCCGTACGAAGGAGGATCTGCGTCCCCGCCTCACCCTGCTGGACGACGGCAGCGGCGAAGCGGCGCGCTACATGCTCGCCATCGGCGCGACGCTCTCGGTCGAGGACGGTCAGCAGGTTCAGGCCGGTGACGTTCTGGCCCGTGTCAGCCGCGAAGCAGCCAAGACCCGCGACATCACGGGCGGTCTGCCGCGCGTGGCGGAGCTGTTCGAGGCCCGCAAGCCGAAGGACAATGCGATCATCGCAAAGATCTCTGGCCGCGTGCAGTTCCTCAAGGACTATAAGGCGAAGCGTAAGATCGCCATCGTTCCCGAGGATGGCGGCGATCCGGTCGAGTATCTGATCCCCAAGAGCAAGGTGATCGACGTTCAGGAAGGCGACTTCGTGAAGCGCGGCGACAACCTGATCGGTGGATCGCCCGATCCGCACGACATTCTGGAAGTGCTCGGCATCGAGCCGCTGGCCGAATATCTGGTCAGCGAAATCCAGGAAGTCTATCGACTGCAGGGCGTGAAGATCAACGACAAGCACATCGAGACGATCGTTCGTCAGATGCTGCAGAAGGTTGAGATCACTGATGGCGGCGAGACCACACTGCTTGCCGGCGAACAGGTCGATGCCGAGGAAATGCACGAGATCAACGCGAAGCTGGCTGCTGGCCAGCAGCCCGCGCAGGGTAAGCCTGTGCTTCTCGGTATCACCAAGGCGTCGCTGCAGACCCGCAGCTTCATCTCAGCAGCGTCCTTCCAAGAAACCACCCGCGTCCTCACCGAAGCGGCGGTCCAAGGCAAGAAGGACACTCTTGTTGGTCTGAAGGAGAATGTCATCGTGGGTCGTCTGATCCCGGCGGGCACCGGTGCAGGCATGAACCGCCTGCGTGTCGTTGCCTCCAGCCGTGACGCAGCGATGCGCGCGCAGCTCCGCACCTTCCAGGCCGATTTGATCGCGCCTGCAACAGCGGCTGACGAGCATGCAGCGGAACTGGCTCAGGGTCCCGAAGCAGCGATCGGCGACGATCCGTTGGGCGCGGTCCAGGGTGAGGACTTCACGACCGAGAACATGGAATAAGCTGGAAGGCTATTTTCAAGGAAAGGCCCCCGCCGGATGTACCGGCGGGGGCCTTTTCATTTATACAGAGGATCAAAACGCTATTGAGATCGATCCGAAGCTATCCTCTGACGCTTCGTCCAAGTCGACCATCGCGCATGTCCCAAAGTACGAATTCTATCGGTTCGAGAGTGAACAACCGCGCTCAAGATGAAAGCGGCAAGCTGAGGCAGGTTCGGCTCGCGTTAGCTCACATCGACGGGACAAGGTGCCGCGCCCTCATCAACGCCATGGGATCAGGATCACGACCGCGAAAGGCGCGAAACGATGCCATCGGATCGCGGCTGTCGCCTCGCTCAAGGATTTCCGTTCGGAAGCGCGCGGACAGATCGTTATCGAATATGTCGCCGCTTTTGACGAAGGCTTCGAAAGCATCGGCGTCAAGCGCTTCCGACCATGCGTAGCTGTAATAAGCGCTGGCATAGCCGCCGTCGAATATGTGGGTAAAATAGGGGAAGCCATGCCGCAACCCGATCTCGGGTGGCATGCCCAATCGCTCTAGTTCGGCGGCGACAAAGGCCAAGGGATCATCAGCAGCCTCAGACGCCCGATGCACAGCGAGGTCAACCAGGGCACAACTGATAAGCTCGACCGTGGCAAATCCCTGGCCGTAAGCCTCAGCCTCGCGGATCGCCACAATCAACGCATCGGGCACGCCAAAGCCGGACAACACCTCCCGGCTGATGATCCAGTTTTCCATGAACTTGCTGGGAAACTCGACGAAATCGCGCGCGACGGCCGTGCCCGACTGAGTTGGATAGGTGACACGGGACAACAAGCCGTGCAACGCATGGCCGAACTCGTGAAAAAGCGTGCGCGCTTCGTCGATCGACAGACAGGTGGCAGCGCTGTCGGGCGGCGGCGCGGCGGCAAAGTTGGCGACCAGATAAACGATCGGGCGCACATCGCCATCGATCGCTTCCTGCACGCGCAGGCTGCCCATCCAGGCACCCCCATGCTTTTCCGGCCGGGCGAGATAATCGGTGAAGAGCAGGCCGACCGATACATCATCGTCGTTCGTGACCTCCCATGCCCACACGTCGGGATGGTATCCCGCAATGTCGGCGCGGCGAATGAAACGCAGGCCATAGAGCTTTGCGGCGGTGTCGAACGCCGCCTGCCGCACGGCGTCGAGGCGCAGGTGCTGTGTCACCGCCGTGCCGTCCAGCGCGTAGCGCAGCCGGCGAACCTTCTCCGCATAATATCGCCAGTCCCAGGGCGCGAGAGCGAAACCGCCGCCTTCCTGATCGATCAGCGCTTGGAGTTCGGCAGCCTCCTCGGCCGCGCGGCTCTTACCTGGCTCCCAAAGTTGCATCAGCAAAGCATTGGCAGCGTCAGGCGTACGCGCCATGCCGTCCTCTAGCGCATAATGGGCATGATCGGCATAGCCGAGTAGATCGGCGCGCTCCTTGCGCAAGGCTAGCGTCTCGGCGATCACCGGCCAGTTGTCATAGGCATCCCCATTGCACCGATTTGTAAAGGCGCGCCAAAGCTGCTCGCGTAGGTCGCGCCGAGCGGAGAACGTCAGGAAGCTTTCATAGTCGGTTCGATCGAGCGTGAAGTGATAGCGACCCTGCGCGCCACATGCGGTCGCGCGCCCAGCGGCCACAGCGCACAGCGAGGGCGGCAGACCCAAAAGATCGTTCGCCGCCAAATCCAGTATCCAGGCGCCGGTTGCCGACATCACATTATGACCGAACCTCACCGACAGGGCAGCGAGACGGGTGTCGATGGCCGCGAAGCGGCCCTTTTGCGCTGGTTCGAGCGCCGAGCCGCCACGAAGGAAGCCCGTATGGATCGTTTCGACCAGCCTGATCTGTTCGGTATTCAATCCGGCGTCATGGCGAGCGGCATGAACAGCCGCCACGCGCGCCGCGAGCCTTTCATCATGACTGATCGCGGTCGAATGGGCACTCAGCCTGGCGGAGACCTCGCCCTCTATAGCCCGGATGTCCGGCGTCGCCTGCGCGGAGGCGAGAGTCCAGAACAGCCTGCGCACGCGTGCCAGCGCTTCACCCGACCTTTCCAGCGCGGCGATAGTGTTGTCGAAGTCTGCTGGGGTGGACTGGCCGATGATTGCAGCGATCTCGGCGCGCTGCCATGCCATTGCCGTATCGAACGCCGGCAGGAAATCGGCGGGTTGCACCTGGGCGAATGGCGGCGCGCCAAGCGGGCCGTTCCAGGACTGCAGCAGGGTCGGCAGGTCAGTCAATCGATTGCACCTCGTCGGTATGGACTTCAAACCGCACCAGCTTCGCGGGTCCGAACGCCGTGGTCAACGCGACATCGGTGGCATCGCGGCCACGCGCCATCAGAATGCGCCCTATTCGCGGACAATTATGACGCGCATCATGCGTATACCATTCACCATCGATATAGACGTCGAACCAGGCGCTGAAGTCCATCGGTGCATCCACCGGTGGTATACCGATGTCACCAAGATAGCCCGTGCAGTAGCGAGCCGGGATGTTCATGCACCTGCACAATGTAATGGCAAGATGCGCAAAATCCCGGCAGACGCCCTGCCGCTCCTGATAGCCGTCCCACGCGGTCTTGTCGGGCCGGGCATGATGATAGCCGAACTCGATATGGTTGTGGACGAAGTCGACGATGGCATCGACCCGATCGCGCGCCGTTGCATAGTGCGAGAAGTTGGCCCAGGCGACGTCCATCAGCCGATCGGTCTCGCAATAGCGGCTGCCGAGCAGGAAGATCATCACATCGTCCGGAAGATCTTCCACCAGCATCTGCGGGCCAGCGGGCGGGCGCCGATCGGGTTCGCCGCTGTCTTCGATCACGAAGTCACAGGATAGCCTGACGCCACCGGGCGGAACGGTCAGGCGCGTGGCAACATTCCCGAAGCCGTCCTCATAATGGTAGAGTGGCATATCGGGGCCGCTCCTCAATCTCTGCGCGGTCCGCAGGTCGTGATGGCGCGAGGGATGCAAGCTCAGCATTGCCATCATTGCCGTTCGCGTTTCGGCTTCGAAACTGATGTCATATCCGCATCGGATCAGCATGCAGGTCCCTTTCCTGAAGTACCGACTGGTCGGCTGTTGACCGCTCCATGGGTGGAACGGGGAAATTTGTCGGGGTCGGCGCGCGAAACGTCGACAGTCACTTTCATTTCCTGGAAACTGGCGGGCAGACCGAACCACGTGCCAGAAAGCGGCGAGGCCTGATAAGGGTCGCGGGCGATGGCGACGCGGATCAGGCCACGATTGCCAATGATGCCGTTGGTGGGATCGAATTCGACCCATCCCGACCCAGGCAGGAAGATGCGCACCCAGGCATGGGTATTGCCGCCACCCACAACGCCCTGTTTGCGCGATGGATTGTAGACATAGCCTGACACGAAGCGCGCGGCGAAGCCGAGCGCACGTACCGCCTCTATCATCAGCACGGCGAAATCGCGGCAGGTGCCCTGCCGCTTCCTTAGCGTCTCGATTGGCGTCTGTGTGCCCTTCTCATGCCGTGGCACATAGGTGAAATCGCGCTTGATGCCGGTTGCCATGGCGGTCAGCATGGCAACAGTTTCCGTGTCGCCATGATTGCTGACAAATCTGCGCGCCCAGTTGTCGACGATCCGTTCAGGGTCGTGATGCTGGCGCTCGATCGATCGCAATAGATCGGGCATATCTTCCGACGAATAGGTGAATGGAAACAGCTTTGCGTAAGCCTCGACATCGACCTGCCCCTGGGCGAGCGGTGCATGTTCCAAGGTGGCCTCGCTCGTGACCGTCAGCTGCGAGGTCCGTCGTTCGAACAGGGCCATGGCCACCGAATTGCCGAACACGTCGTGCAACCAGCGAAGTTCGCTGGGCTTGGGATTGATATCAAGGCGAGCCGACAATAGATGTTGGTCAAAAGCCTCTCGCGGACGCATCATGATGCGATGCTCACCCAGCGATACCGGCGCCTTGTAGCGATAGTCCGTGACGTGTCGGATCGTCAGCAATGGCATGGGTTCGGATCCTGACGGTCGGGCGCGCAGCTCGCGAGCTATTGGGCCCGGATGATCCGGCGCCGTTCGAGTTAACCAACGCAGGGCGCGCCTCGCCGTTCCTACTGATCGGTGATCCCGTAGGCGCTTGGCAATCTCAGGCTCGATTGTGCCGATCTGACGCGCGACATCGCGCGGGATATCGACTGATTCCACAGATTGAATTGGTGAGAGAATGTCGGCTGGCGGTAGTTCGAGATCCCTTATTCTGGGGTGCACAGATGCAAAACAAGGCCTCTTTCCAAAAAGTGGGCGTTTGAGTCGAAACGATCGTCGCGATGCGCGGCCGGTTGCAGAAGAAAGGCGAGGTCATCCACATTATTTGCGATCACATCACCGACCATGACGCGATGATACGCTTGACCGGGCGGATGGACTTTCCGTTAGCGCCGTGCCGCGACGATGGCGCCGCGCACGGCAGTGGTCCTGATCCGCGCCATCCGACGTTGCCACGCGGCCGCTCGTTTGCGTCCGCGCCGTTCGGCGCGGTGCAGGAGCAGCAGGACATCCTTCGCATCCGCATCCATGACCTTCAATAAAGCGGCGGCGCGCGCCGCGGGACCTATCGAATGTGCGCTCAACACTCCACCCGAGGCGACGATTGTGAAGAGCAAGATACAGAGCCGCGGTGTCGCGTTAGCACTGTGGGACCTGCGCCCCTGGTGCCCGGACGAGTGGCTTCTCGCCTTCTGGGAAGCCGGCGGCCCCGATCACGACATCCGACGAAGCAAGGGGCTCCATGCCGCTTATAACGGGATCGTTTGGCAGCTTCGCGGCAGCGGTGAACGGTGAAATGACGTAATCGAGTACCTATATAGACGAAACGACAAAATTACCCGCAGGACGAGGTGAACATGGCCAATGGCTGGGCGCCCGACGGTGCCGTACAGGAGCAGATCGAAGACAGTGTGAAGGACGCGCTGGCGATCGCCCGGGCGCGTATGCCCTCGGGCGAGGGTCTCGATGATTGCGAGGCGTGCGGAGAACCGATCCCGCTGGCGCGTCGCGCGGCACTGCTTGGCGTGCGCACATGCGTCGCCTGTCAGTCAGCGCGCGACAAGCGGCCGAACTTGGGTGGCATCAACCGGCGCGGCAGCAAAGACAGTCAGTTGCGCTGAGCGGCCACCCACGAAATTTCGAGCTCCCCTCGCCGTCGTGCTGACGCTGCTGGCCTGCGCCTGGGAGCCGCCCGCACTTGCCGAGGAATGCGATGGCGCGCTTCCACGCAAGGGTGCGACCTTTAACGGCATCGTCCGCTATGCCGGCGATGGCAATGGTCTTTGCGTGGGACCAGAAGGACGGCCGGGCCGCTGGATCGGAATCCGCCTTGCCGACCTAGATGCTTCCGAGTTGCATGAGCGGGCGGCGCGGATGCCATGCACCAGCTAGCGCGGGCGGCAATGGGCAAGATGCTGGTCTGTTGTGCTGCGGCTTCGAAAGCGCCAGGGCTTACCTTGCGCCGCGCTTGGTCCACCATCTGTCGGGCAAGGTTCGGCACAAATGGGAGCATAGCATCGCTGCAATGGACATGCCGCGCTGGTCGGCCATTTATCGCAGCCTCTCCGATGAGGGGCACCGGGGATGAGCGCAGGCCCCGGCGGCATATATCCAGTGGCACCCGATAGCCGCCATTTCGCCGTACGCGGAGGCCTCTGCTGGTTAAGCAATCCAGCGCTCGAACCACCGACACGTGAACGCCTCGTCAGCGCGTTGAAGGTCGCACGACGCGTGGTTCTCACCACACGGCAAGGCAACCGTGCACAAGAAGCAGCGGCCGATGAGGAAGTTGAACAGGCGAAGACCGCTCTGGGTGAACGAGGGCCAATTTGGTGGAACGATGGCGCGCCCGACCTCAACCCGTCATCTCGCTCGAACAGGCCCCTATGCCGATTGGTATGCGGACCTGTAATCGGGTGCCCGCCTTGGAACACCCGAATGCAGCATTCCGGTACCTGACGGAGCTAAACCAGAACTGAGCTGTTTTATTCCCATTACAGGGAGATCAGTCATGACGCGTACGTCCATTTCAGCGATTATAGGCCTTAGCGTCGCGCTGGCCGCGTGCGGCGGTAGAGGCGACGACAAACTGGGCGAGCAGGCACAAGAGGCCGCGGAAAATAAAGCCGATAAGATGGACGCCATGGCCGATAACATGAGTGGCACGTCCGAGGATCTGATGCAGGCCAAAGCCGATGCTACCCGCGAAGCCGGGGACGCCAAGGAAGAGGCGATCGACAGGTCGGACGTCAACACGGACTCACTCACGCCGGCTGAACGGGAAAAGGTAATCAACGGTAACTGATGGGGAGCGGAAACTAGGACTGGCGCGGGCCCCAACAGGAAGACGGTCACTTGTTTCTAGGTGCAATAGCGATGACTTCAAGATGCGCATGGCGCGAGAAGGCCGCATTCAGCGGCGGCGGGACAAACATGTCTACTGCGCCTTGCCCATTCCGACAGGAGGGGCGGCATGACCTATAATGACCGGATGACGGTGTTGGCACGGCTTGGTTTCGGAGCGCGTGGTCTCGTATATGTGCTGATCGGATGGTTCGCGTTAGATGTCGCTCTAAACGGAGGCCAGCCCACCGACAATCAAGGGGCGCTTGGGACGCTCGCACGCGCGCCGCTGGGACATATCTTGCAGGCAGTCTGTGCGTTAGGATTTGCCGGTTACGCCGTCTGGCGGCTCACCGAAGCGATCACCGACCCTGAAGGCCGGGGTGGAACCCTCAAAGGCAAGTTCGAACGCCTCGCCTATGGGTTTAGCGGCATGGCCCATGTCCTATTGGCGACGGCGGCAGCGCGCCTCGCTCTCAAGCAGGTGGCAGCCAAATCAGGGACACCTGGTGACGAAAGCGCGGAAAGCTGGTCGGGCTGGCTAATGGAACAATCTGGCGGTGTCATGCTGCTGGTTCTGGCGGGCGTAACGCTTTTCGCCGTCGCGGCAGCCCAAGCTATTAAGGCCTTTAAGGCGCGGTTCGATGAACTGGACGGCGATGTTCCGGCGCCTACTTATGTCCGGTGGATCGGCAGGCTGGGGTACGCTGCACGAGGCCTTATCTTTGCCCTTTGCGGTTGGTTTTTGATTTCAGCAGCCCTTAGCCATGACGCCGAGCGCGCAGGGGGCCTGGGCGAAGCGCTTAGACAGCTGCGAGCACAGGACAGTGGCGGTATCATTCTGGCAATAGTGGCTGTCGGACTGGCATTGTTTGGTCTCTTTAGCATGATAGAGGCGCGGTACCGTCAGATAAGGGTCAAAAAGCCTAGTTTCCTTTAAACTTTGACCGCATGAAATGGCGTGGCCAGCAGCAGCCAGGTCCGATCGCGAACGTCGAAAATTGTCTCGCGGTTTAAGAGAACTCTCGCCTTCGGGCCCGTTAATCGAGGCATATAGGAGAAGCGATGCTCTTTCTTTTTTCACGCCGAATGGGGTGCGCTGGTTCGCTACTTGTATCAGGCGCTGCCACCCACCTGCATTTCTATGCCCTTGGATGGCTGTGAAGGTGCGAAAACTACTCCTGGCGACGCTGCCGCTTTTGACCCTTTGTCAAGCCTGCGGGATCGAGGGCCCGGAAGTGTCTGACCCATCTATTTCGGATGAAGACCGGGCCTATGGGAAAGAAGCGCATCCTCAGTTGTTGGCGGAATTTGGTGGCGACTATCGCGCGAGGCAAGCCGCATATGTCCGCACCATCGGCGAGCGTGTCGCAAAAGCGGCCGGATTAGAAGGGCAATGCACATTCACTCTTGTGAACAGCGACGTCGTGAATGCGTTCGCAGTACCCGGCTGCTATATCTATGTAACGCGTGGCCTTGCTGCGATCGTTACCAGCGAGGCCGAGTTGGCTTCGGTCCTCGGACATGAGGTTGGCCATGTCGTTGGTCGCCATGCTCAAAAGCAGGAGCGACGGTCTTTGTGGCGTACGCTGGGCGTCATTGCCGTGAGCTTGACCGGCTCCGAGCGACTTACCCGGCTGACGAGCCAGGCCGTCCAATATTTTGGGCTGCGCTATTCGCGAACACAAGAATATGAAGCCGATGATTTTAGTGTAGGCTATCTCGAGCGCGCGGGATATGACGTCTTTGCCGCTGCGGACATGCTGGGGGGCCTTCAGCGTCAAGATGATTTTATGACGGCCACGCATCGACGCGATCAGGCCCGAAGCGTTCCGGAGTGGGCGCTAAGCCATCCTCTCACGAAACATCGTATTGATCGTGCTTTTGAAACCGCGAGAAAAACCGGTCTTAAAGATGATGCCCTCCCAGAAAGCGCGGAACGTTATCTCGCTGAGGTGGACGGCTTGCTCTTTGGCGATGACCCTGAGCAGGGATTTGTGACGGGACGACGCTTCGCCCATCCAATCATGCAGATATCGTTTGAAGCGCCCCCAGGCTTTTCGCTGACCAACAGCCCGCGCGCAATCGGGATACATGGCCCAGGCGGCATCTCTGGAGAATTTGGCGGTGGCGACATCAAGGGAGGCGATCTTAAAGAATATGCCGAAGCACTGGCGTCAGAAGTAGTCGGCAAAGGGTCCGGACGGGTAACGGGCGCGACCGTTACGACGATCAATGGCTTGCCAGCAATCCTGACGCACATCCAGTTGCAGGTTCGCGACGGAAGCATACCGATTGACATTGCCGTCTATGGTGGAGGCTCGGGACGAGCTTATCATTTCGTCATCGCTTCTCCCCCGGCTGACGTTAACGCCGCGACAGTGGACGCGTTATTCGCGTCCTTCCGCCGGCTGTCTCAGACAGAAATCGCCTCGTTGCGGCCTCGTTTCGTCAGAACGGTAAAGGCATCGGCGGCTGTAACGCCGGAGGCTCTGATCCGGCAGGTTGCCGATCCCGCACCGCGCGCGCTTTTCGAGCTACTTAATGGCCGCGGATCAGACCGTCCGATCCGTCCAGGTGAAATAGTAAAAATCGTCACCTATTTAGACCGCAAGTAATGCATATTTGGCTCCTAGGAGCAGTTAGTGGCGCGCAGTTTTGAGGTCAGACGGTGTGGATCGCACATTAAGTCTTCCTGCGGGCAATATATTCCCATCGACCATGGGAATGCACGACAGGTCCTTCCGTCACGGTTTCAGATTATTCTCAGCCAGGAGTAGGCGCACGATTCTTAAAGACGGGTCGTCATTATCTGTAAGCCTCACCATTTCGCTGGCGAGAAGCTCAAGCGTCCAGCGCGCGCGTCCCAGCGGCGGCTTCGAGCAGACCGTCGCACCAGTAACGCTTCCTCCTTGTCGAGCACAAACGCCGGCGGGCACAACATGGGTCCAAGACGACGGCGGCTTCGGGCACCGATGGTTATCTCGCATGGCGGGCCCGAAACACGGAACTGCCCGCCGCAGCCTGACTTCTTCAGTTCGGAAAACAGGAAGTTAACATGGCGAAGCAGGAGTTTACGGACGCGATCATGTTGCTCAAGGCTGACCATCGTGAGGTTGAGGCTTTGTTCGAAAAATATGAGAAGACCAAGGACAGTGCGAAATAACAGGTTATCGCCTTGACTATTTGCACCGAGCTCAAGGTCCACACGATGATTGAAGAGAAGCTTTTCTATCCGGCATTACGTGGCAAGATCGAGACGACACGCTCGATGAAGCCTATGTCGAAAATGACGGCGTCAAGGTGCTGATCAACGATATCGAAACTTCGGGCCAGAGGCTGAATTTTATGATGCCAAGGTCAAAGTGTTATTGGTAAAAGATCAAGCACCATGTCCATAAGGAGAAGATGCCCAAGGAGGGCATGTTCGCCCAGTGCCGCGCGACCGATGTGGATCCCGTAGCGCTGCGCAATCTTATGCTGGCTCGCAAAAGGAGTTGCTCGCGCAGGCCAAGGCTGCCGGACTGCCACCAGCAAAAGCCACGGGGGTTCGGCTCTTACCGGCCTGAAAGTCTACATCGGCCAAACGATCTTCAGATGGGAATTGGCCGAATGAGGGAGATCGGACATGTGCCCCGGAACGGAATGTGGCTGGCTGCAAAGTTCATTGAAGCGGCCGGCGGGCATGGCTCGCCGGCCGCATCGGTAGAGCCACAGGCTTTAGGCAGCCTGCTGTTCGTCGTTCGGCGCGCCCAGCCGGTCATTGGCTGCGACACCCTCGATCGCGATGCGTCGCGGCTTTGCGGCCTCGGGAACCTCGCGCTTGAGCGTGATGATAAGCAAGCCGTTCTCGAACTGCGCCGAGCGGACCTCGACGAAATCGGCCAGCTGAAAACGACGTTCAAACGCATGATTGGCGATACCGCGATGCAAATAGCGGCCGCGGTCCTCCTCGTCCGGCTTGCGACCGGATACAGTCAGCTGGTTCTGCTGCGCGACAATCTCGATTTCTCCCGGAGCGAAGCCGGCGACCGCAAGCGTGATGCGATAGCTGTCGTCGCCTTCTTGCTCGAGATCGAAAGGTGGCCAGGTGTCGGCCTCGGCGCGGGAGCTTGCTTCGAGCATGTCGAAGAGTCGGTCAAAGCCGACAGTCAAGCGGCGATAGGGGGTAAAGTCAAAATTCGTCCTCATAGCCAAATCCTCCTAAAAGCAATCTGATCATGAGAAGTGCCAGGAACGAGCTGGCACCCTCGGCTGCCAGGCCAGTTTGCACCCGGCAGTGGCGAAAATAGGTCAGGCCAAAGTGACTTCAAGACCGTTCGACAATTTTTTGAACGGGGAATGTCGGCGTTGCTGACAGATGTGCTCATCAGGGTCGGCTTAAGCCTCGCTGACAGACTCGGCATCTTTTAACTCCCAGCCGCGCCAGCACCTCAAGGATTATCTGAGCCGAAAAAGGTTTGGACACCAGCACTGCGAGGTCATCTTTCAACAGTGTCGAATGCGCGCCTTCAGTAGTCAGCAGAACGCGGACATCAGCGTAGACTGATCTCAGCCTTGCCAAGAGCGCAAGGCCTCTTTTTGGCAGCATGGCATCGATTATCACTGCATCGTAACGGTCCTCGGCCGCCCCCAGCATGGACAGCGCTTCGCTGGCGCATGCTCTGCGGTTTAATCCTGCGGTGCCATGATGACTAAAGAACAGCCCACCTTGGACTTCACCGCCGCGTGAAACAACCGGAACCGCCAAATAGCTCTTAACCGCCAGATGGCCCTCGGACATACCCTGCAGCGGCGGTCTGCGACCGTAGCGTGGGTCCATACGAATATTATCTGGACGAACGGTCCACTCCCCCGCAAAAGTAGGTGCGAAGATTGCCGTGTTTCGCGGCATCGGAAAAGTTCCATAAGCCGAACGGGGCGCGCTCGACAGGCTGTAGAGCGTGTAGCTCTCGCCCTTCTCGTTGACGAGATTATAAAGAAGCCCCGAATTCAGAGCCTGTTAGCTTCACGCCCGCACCCCTGACAAGCTGCACTATGCGATCGAGATTCCTTTCAGCAGCGACGGCCACGCCAGTCCTGTTAAGGTTTTCGAGTGAGTCCTACGGCGCAACATTGCTCATCGCGGCCGCTACGGAGCGCGCCGACAGGGAGAGAAGTTCGACGGATTGCTCGGTCGGCGCAGTCTTCTCTATCCAGTAGGCGCCTATCGCTGCGCCGGCCGGGCCTATGCCGACCGGCATCATCACCATGCTTTTGGCGAAAGTCTTGGCATAAAGCGCAAGCGGCACGCGATCGTCGGCGGATATGTCCGAAGTAAAGCGGTCGGGCGGGACACCCAGCGGCAACGGTCACGGTTGGGGCTTCCTCGCGCTAAAGAATGTATGGAATTGATTGAGTGCCTGGCCGGCCTGGGCGATACGCTGAAGATCATCGTCGCAGGACGCGCAAACGCCCGAAAGGATCGCGCCAAGCCCCGGCGTTTCGGGCCGGTTGAACTTGCCATCGGCAATGTCGAGGTCGTGAATAAGCTCGCCAATCGCGATAAGCGCCGGATCGTCGGACAGGCCCGCTCGCAGGACGATGGTCTCGAAGCTGCAACGATCGTCCTCATGCGTAAACTCGGCCTCAGCCATGTCGAAGCACAGCTCGCCGGGGCCAGGCCGATAGCTATGGATCTCGACGAACTTGAAGCTTGCCTCCGGATCGACGAAGCGGCGGATGAGCCAGGCGCAGGCGATCCGATCGACATGAACGCTGCTTCGCGTCACCCAGACTTTCGCTTTGAGATCGAGCGGTTGCCCGGCCAGAGGCTGGGAGCGGCTAACATCAGGATGCACGTAGCGCTGGCGATCGAGTTCTGCGAGAGCCGCTTCGGCATCCCGGCGCCCGCTTGCTCCAAAGTGGTCGAGCGCCGTGACCTCGCCGATCCGCTTCTGGAGGCGCGCAATGTCGGCCCCGCTGGCAGGGCCGGTTTCCAGCAGGCGTCGGGCGCTTTGCGTTATCTCGTCATAGTCAGCGTTCCGCGCGCCATCGAACAATGCCCGCGCATCTGCGTCCGACATGCCCGAAAGGAGGTTCGCTTCAATCAGGATCGCTTCGCCGCCCCCAGCAACGATCTCTTCCAACAGTGCCTGGAATGTTGCTTCGTGCTCCGGCGTTCGCGGGAGGAGGTGGACGGCATTCTTGATCGCCACCGCACCGATCGCTTGAAGCCGACGCCAAATCTTCACGCGCAAATATGGCGGTTTCGTCGGCAGTTGATGGAGCAGAGCGATCCACTCGAAAGGAATTGTTGCCTGAATCATGATATAGTTATATCCGAAGAATCCTTGAGAGCGAATAGGTATATCTTATATGGCATTTCGGTGGGGGCGCGTGGGATGTGCGCTGCTAGCAGGCGGAACCGTGGCCCTTGTCATCAGCCCTGCTCACGCTAACGAAGCCAAGGAAGGATTTACGGTCTCTGCTACGATGCGCTTGCGGTACGAGGCGATCGACGGGCAGGCGCGTGTCGGCTTCAACAAGATCGATGACTTGGTGAACCTGCGCACGAATGTGCTGGCGCGCTACCTCAAGTCCGATGTCGAGGTCGCTGTCGAAATGTTTGACAGCCGCGTATGGGGCGACCGGACTGGTACGCCTGTATCAACCAACGAGGTCAATGCGCTTGAACCGGTGCAGGCCTATGTCGCAGGCACCTTAAGAAACCCGTTTGGAAGAGGATCTAAAGTCACCGTCACAGCCGGGCGCATGACGCTCAATCTTGGCTCACGCCGCCTGGTGGCGGCGGATGACTATCGCAACACCACCAACGGCTACACCGGCCTGAAGATTGATCTTTCTGCGAAAGGCGGCTGGAAAGGGGCATTCATCTACACCTTGCCGCAGGTCCGCCTGCCTGACGCTCTCGATGATGTCCGTAGCGCGAAGGTGAAGCTCGACAGGGAAAGCTTTGACCTTGTGCTTTGGGGCGGTCAGGTAAGCCGGGCAAGAACGCTGGGCCCGGCCGCTCTCGAATTCACCTACTTCCACCTCGGCGAGCGTGATGGGCCGGGTCATCCCACACGCGATCGTTCGCTGGACACATTTGGCGGTCGCGTGATCCTGGAGTCCAGACCCACACATTTCGATTACGAGATCGAAGGCTTCGTTCAGACGGGGTCGGTGAGCACATCTACGGCGGCATCGTCCCAGCGCCAGGGCGTGGCTGCGAATTTCATCCATGCCGACCTGGGCTACACCTTCCCAGGTGCCTGGACACCCCGCCTATCGGTTGAATATGATCGGGCAAGCGGCGACAAGCCGGGTGGGAAGTTCGGCCGTTTCGATACCCTCTTTGGCATGCGTCGCGCCGATCTCGCGCCTGCAGGTCTTTACAATGCGCTTGCGCGCACGAACATCGAGACCCTCGGCAGCAGGCTCGAGGCGAGACCTGACACGCGGCTGGACTGGTTTGCGGCGTACAGGCTAATGTGGCTGGCGACCCGCCAGGACAGCTTCTCGTCGACGGGTGTTCGCGACGCCACAGGCAAATCCGGTGATTTTGCAGGCCATCAGCTGGAAGGCCGTGTGCGCTATTGGCTGATACCGAAACGGCTGCAGTTCGAATGTGATGGCTTGCTGCTTTCCAAGGGACGTTTCCTGCGGGACGCGCCAAACGCCACTGCGGGAAAGTGGACGCGCTACGTCTCGTTCAACCTGACTGCGAGTTTGTGACAGTTTCGCGCGCGGACGATCACACTCTCGCCAAAATCGAAATCGCAGGCGTCGGTTCTTGACGAAGGCCTTTCGCGCATGCTGCTGTCGACCGAGCAAAGCGTGTGCTCGGCGAGCGCGGGCCGGTGTGGTGGGACGACGGCGCGCCCGACTATAATCGCCACATGGCGCGCAATACGCCTTACGCGAACTGGTTCGCCGGCGAGGGCTGACGCCCCTTCCTTCGGGCTGGGCGATCACGTCCGCTCAGCTGGGAGCGGCCCGACCTTCAGCGCCCTTTGCGTGTTCATGTTTTTCAACATTAGGCGCGCAGCAGGCGCAGCAGCGGGGTGTGCGCTCTCTGCTCTTTGCCGCCAGCGCGCGGCGCTCCGCGCGGTTCATCGGCGGTGCGTGGGTATCGCCCGGCAGGGTCATCGGACCTGCTCCCGGGATATGCCCCTTGGCTGCGGTATCAACCGATCCGCGCGAAGCTGCTCGAATAGTTCGATGAAGGCATCATCAGTGGGCTGATAGGCGCTGAAGCCCAACCGCCGGCTCTTGGACATGTCGGTGACCACCTCGATCGGCCGGCCAAGGTCGGCATCGGTATGCCAGGGCGACGCCAGCCGCTGCAGCTCCGGTTCCGCCAAGCCTTCCCGCTCGGCGATCTGCCGCCAGAGCGCCTCATCGCCCGCCATCTGCTGCTCGAGCGGACGCACCGTCCCGTCGAATGGAACAGACTCGATCCCGAACCACGAAGCGATCCGGCCCCACATCCAGCTCCAACGAAAGACGTCACCATTGACGATGTTGAAGTCTTCGTTCGCGGCCGCCGGCGTCGTCGCGGCCCAGAGCAGCTGCCGGGCGAGCTGGCGTGCATCGGTCATGTCGGTGAGACCATTCCACTGCGCGGCTGATCCTGGGAAGGTGAACGGCCGCCCGGTCTCCCGGCAAATGGTAGCGTAAACGGCCAGCGTGGTGCCCATGTTCATGGCATTGCCGACGGCCTTGCCGATCACGGTGTGCGGTCGGTGGATGCTCCAGGTGAAGCCATCTCGCGCAGCCGCAGCAAACACCTCGTCTTCCTGCGCATAATAGAAGTTCTCGATATCGAGCCGGCCCTGTTCCTCGCGGAACGGCGTCTGCGGCAACGCCCCTTTTCCATAGGCTTCGAAGGGGCCGAGATAGTGTTTGAGACCCGTGACCAGCGCGACATGACGCGGCCGATCGGGCTTGGTCAACCCGTCGAGCAGGTTGCGGACCATTGCCGAATTGACCCGGATGTTCTCGGCCTCGCTGTTCTGCCGCAGCCAGGTCGTGATGAACACCGCGTCAGGCTGAATATCGCGCAGCGCCGTGGCAGTCGCCTCGGTATCCTGAAGGTCGGCGACGACCGGTCGCGCGCCGGCTTGCCCGGTCGCGCGCCGTGCCAGGCCGTGCACTTCCCAACCCTGTTCGAGAAGCAACTGCGCGGTCGCGCTGCCCACGATGCCGCTTACGCCTGCGACCAATGCTGTCTTCGCCATCATACTGCTCCGATACGGGGACCGTTCGGCAGCCAGGCTGACGGCAATCCATGTCACTCACCTTTGTGAACGGCTACCACAGCCGAGCGTTCCCGATACGAGCGGGCGATGGTTCCGATGCGATCGCCGGGGATACGCGCCACACGAGCGGGCCTCCATGAATTGCAAATGCGAAGCGCAGAACAGGCCGCCCATGCGTTAGGAAACTCTCATCCGATGGAGTAAAATGCCATGATCACATTCATCGCGGCGCGAGCCGCCCCATGCGGCTGCTCCAGCCCGACAAAGCCATCCGCACAATTAGCTTGCCGGCCGGGGAACAGGTCCCGTGCCTTGGCCAAGGCACCTGAATGATGGGCGAACGCAACGATCGGCATGTAGAGGAAATCGCGGCACTGCGCACGGCATTGACCTTGGCATGACCCTGATCGACGCCGCCGAGACTTACAGCGGTGACGCGCGTGAAACGCTAATTGGAGAGGCGATCGCCGGGGGGCGTGACGAGGTCTCCCTCTTCAGCAAGGCCTATCCGCAGAACGCGTCGCTCGCCCGGCTTCCCGGTTCGTGCGAGGCGGGCCTGCAGCGGCTCGGTACAGACCGGCTTGACCTCTATCTGGTGCATTGGCGCGGAAACGTACCGCTCGCTGAACGGTCGAGGCGACGCAGGCACTGAAGCGCGGCGGAAAGATCTGGCGTCGGGGCGTCAGCAATCGATACCGACAACATGGAGGAGCTGGTCAACGCCGGCGGATCGGCCTGCCTCGCCGACCAGATCCTCTACAAGCTGATCCGCCGCGGGCCCGAGCACGATCGTCTGCGCTGGCCCAAGGGGTCCGCTATGCCGATCCACTGATGACCGCCAGCGAACAGAACCGCTAGTTCGCTGAAATGGCCACAATCGGCGAGGCGTTGAGCGCCGACCCGGTGCCCCGGGCTCGACGGGAGGCCACCGCGCTGAGTGAAGATGTGCGAGGCGGGTTCGGCACGGATGTCGGGACCGCCGAGGTCGCAAGATTGATCATCAGACCGCGAGGAATCGGCAAGCCAAATGATGTGCCGCCGAGGCTAGTCGTCCAGGCAGCGATCGATCTGCTGCCCTTTTGGGCCCGCACGCTCCACGGTCTGGCCGTGATGACAGAGCGGCTCGACTGGAATCGCTGCGGTTTGCCACAGAGGCTGCAGGCGCTGAGCGCGATTTTGAAAAGGCGGCAAAGCTTCGCGATCGCGTCAACCTGTCTCGGGCCGCGTCGCCTGCAGCTGGACCGGTAGCTCGATCACACTGGCCTCGATCGCCAGAAGCCAGGCACAATGGGTCTGGGCACCAGCCAGCAGCGGATGACGCAGCCACTGGGCTGTACGCCGCCCCGCAAGCCCTATCTGCTAACGCGCGGCCATAGGTGCAGGAAGGGCCGCGCCGGTTCCTGATAGGATCCGGATGGGCTGCAGCCTCCACCTCGCCAACGTGTACGAGATCAGATCAACCGTTTGCGGAACGAGCCCGCGTCTCGAGATAGGACGCCATCTTCGCGTTGCCCTGATCGTTCGCCACCGAGATTGCGCTATTGCCAGCGGCATCCGTAGCCCTGGGATCGGCACCCAAGGCCAATAGCCGATCCACGATGGCATAATGGTCGAAGAGCGACGCCATCATAAGCGCCGTCTGGCCTGCACGGTTGACGCTGTTAGGATTGGCGCCAGCGCTTAGGAGCAGGCCGGCGATTGTATCATATCCCTTGAACGCCACGCCCATGAGCGCGGTATTCCCACGCGCCTCGTCGGGCTGATCGACCGACGCGCCCAGATCGAGCAAGAGCGCAGTGGCGTCCTGCTGGCCATTGTAGCTGGCAAGGATGAGAGCGGTATAGCCCTTGCCATTGATGGCCTTGATATCGGCGCCGCTGTGCAGCAGCGCCGGGATCATGTCGGTTCGGCCGATCCGGGCGGCATCGAACAGCAGCTCCTGGATTCGCTCGGGCGAAGGCAGGGGCGGCAAGGTCGGACCGGTGGTCGTCGCCTGTTCAGCATTCTCGTTCATAGAGAGATCCTTTGTGCGTCACAGTCGGGCTCGGCGCATCCGGGCATGCGTCCAAACCAAGCAATGGCAGTCCCGGCCATGGACTGCAGATACTGGCCGGCCGCATCAGCCGACCAGCTGATTGCACGAAGGCAGGGAACAGACGCGTGAGCAGTCGCACGGTTCCGACGCACTGTCGTGACAATAATGACGGCGCGTTGGCAACTGTCGCGTGACTGAGCGGTTGAGGTGGCACATCAGGAGAACCACCAGTGACGCATAAGCCATCTATTCCCGCCGCGAGCACGCCGCCCTACCCTACGCACCCAGCGCCCCAGGTTCATGAAGCGACCCAAGCGCCAGCCACCAAGGAGCCGTCGAGCGATAACACGCAACGGAATGTTAACATCCTTGGCGCCGCGGTTGGCATCGGCTCGGCGGCCATCGTGGCGGCGCTGCTGTATGCCGGGCGTCGTCGCGACTGAACAGGTGAGCTGGTCGACCGCTAGGTCAGATTCAAGTTGTCGGATCATAATTGCGCGCTGAGATAGATGTTTCCGGTAGTCATACCTGCCAAGGGCCGCTCACACCCCGTCACAAAAGGCCTAGTGTTTCCGCCTTATTTCACAGGCTGTTAGCATTTCGTGCTTAAGCCATTCTCAGGCGGAGAATTAAACATGCAGACAGGGTGTCAGGGTTGCAGGTCAACGGGCCAGGTTTTCAACATAGCCATGGCTTTCCAGCCCATCGTGGATATCGAGACGGGGCGCCCGTTCGCGTTCGAAGCGCTTGTGCGCGGCTGCGATGGTGAAGGCGCGAGCGAAGTCCTGGCGCGCGTCACGCCCGAAAACCGTTATGCATTCGATCAGCAGTGCCGCCAAGCGGCGATCGAATCGGCTGTTTCGGCCGGTATTCTGGAGACGGATGCGCGGCTGTCGATCAATTTCTTGCCCAATGCCGTCTATTCGCCGGTCGCTTGCATTCAGTTGACCCTCAAAACCGCGCACGCAACAGGGTTTCCGACTGACCGGCTGATCTTCGAATTCACCGAGAATGAGGAGATGGGCGACACCGACCATGTCAAAACTATCATCGAGTCATACCAAAAAATGGGTTTCGGCACGGCAATTGACGATTTCGGTGCAGGACATGCCGGACTGGGATTGCTAGCCAATTTCCAAACCGACTACATCAAGCTCGACATGGAACTCGTGCGCGGGCTCGATGAAAGCCTGCCGCGCCGGATGATCGTAGAAGGCGTCCTGCGGATCGCACAGTCGCTAGGCATCACCATCATTGCTGAAGGTATCGAGACATTGGGCGAATATAAAGCGCTTCGAGCGATGGGCGTCCGGTATATCCAGGGGTATCTCCTGGCTCGTCCGGGTTTCAAGACGCTGCCATCTGTGACGCTGCCGGATGAGCGATATGCAGCAGTTGCGTGACGGACGATATCAGAGGATAAGACAAGGCGAACGGGATACCCGCTATAGCGCCGTCGTTTGGTTTCCCTCCGTCGATCCTGAACCTCGCCTTTTTAATTGGTGATAAGACCCACATGTCCCTGCTCAGGCTTCGCCGAACAAGCGTCGGCGCCGAGTTTGCAGAGGGCGTTACATGTCGAACGAATCAGCCTCGCAAGTGGAGGCAGAAGCAAAAGATGCGCGCCATGCACACTGACATTACCGGAAGCCCGTGCACGCGATGCCACCATCTGTCCAAGGAAGAGCACTGGTTGCCCTAGCGGCCGAAGGAACAGCAGCAGGAGAATGGCGGAGCACGATGCCCGCTGTGCACGCGGCAATCGACCAGTTGGTGTTCGAGGGAAAAATAAGGCTCAGCTGCAAGGGAAAGCATCTCCCGCTAAGGCAAGGTCCATACCGCATCGGTTTCGTTTATTAGCGAAAAATGCCTATTGGCCGATCCGATGCGGCGCCTTTGGCCCTGGCGTAAACGGCAGTGCCGGAGCAGCGGTTAAGCCACTCCGGCCTTGTGACTCAGTAGGTCGACACGCGGGCACGGGCCGAATTGTGTCCGCCGTTGCGATGAAGGATATCGCTAGCTGTTTCGGTCGTTACGTCGCTTGATCTCGTGTCAACGGTCACCAATACGCCTTCGCCGCTCAAGCGATCACCATAATAATCGGCATCTTCCTTCGCGATGCCATGGTGGACGAGTGTTTCATTCAGCGTGCCCGCGGCGGCGCCGGCAACTGCGCCGATCGCAGCCGCACCTGGGATGGCAGAGGCAGCAATAGCGCCTGCTGCCACAAGCGGACCCACACCAGGGATGGCGAGGGCCGCGATGCCGAGACCAGCGCCCAGCGCCCCTCCGCCGAGGATGCCGCGAAGGATGCTCCCGTGCCCATCCTCGCTCACGGTTTCATCGTCGGTGGTCTTGGTCGAGCCACCGTCTCCTTGTGTAATCACGGATAGAGCGCTGTCGGAGACGCCTGCGGTGCGAAGGTCCGCCACTGCCCGTTCGGCTTCCGTGCGCGTATCGAAGAGGGCCGAGGCCAGATATGACTGCATGATGACTTCTCCTGTATTTTAGCGAATAGAGCCGCGACGAACCAAGTTGATGATTGCAAGCAGCACAATCGCGCCGACCAGCGAGACGAGCACGGATTGGATGCTGATCACGCCACTGGTAATCGGCGCGCCGCCGATCAGGGGCGTCACGATGAACCCTGCGAGCAATGCGCCGACGACGCCGACGACGACATTGAGGATGACGCCCTGCTGCCCGTCGGTACGCATGATCATGCTGGCCACCCAACCGATCAGGCCTCCGACAATGAATAGAATGATGATGCCCATGACTGGTCCTTTCTGATGTGTAGGAAGAGGAAACGAGGCGGCCGCCGAGATGTTCAGATCGGCGGTCCGACCTGCACCGGATTGATAGGTGCCATTGCACTAGTGCCGCTAGTATTGCGCCGGAACGATCGAGCGTTCCAGGCGCTTGATCAGCTATGCCAGAGCAACCTCATTCCCTTGCATCGGAGCAACCCTCCCTCCGACACCTCGAGCAGCTTATGGCGCAATTACTCGATGGCGTGATCCGATGGATTCTTCGGGCATTATCCTCAGCGCCAACGCTGCCGCCTTGCGCATGCACGGTGTCGGTTCGTTAGACGAGCTTGGGCGGACAGCCGAGGGCTACGCCGAGCGGTTCTCGCTGCGCAACGAAGAGCATCAATTGCTGAAGCATCGGCAATATCCGCTTTTCCGCCTGCTTGCCGGTGAAAGCTTTCCCGACCTCGTTGTTGAGGTTGCGCCAGCTGGCGAAGACGATGCGCGCTGGATCCATCAGGTGCGCGATGTCACAATGGATGAGGACGGCGGTGAACCCGATCGCTTAGCGCTAATCATCAGCGACGTGTCCGAGCGCTTCAACGCCGAGGCCAGATTCAACGCAATGTTCAACGCCAATCCAGCTCCCGCGCTAGTTGTGCGGCTCGGGGACCAACGGATCCTGCAGGCCAACCCAGGTTTCCTGGCGCTAACCGGCTTTGATTCAGGTCAGTTGATCGGCAGGACTTTGTTCGGTCTCGACCTGCTTGGACAGATCCCTGAACCGTTAAAAATAAGAAAACAAATCGAGGCCGGGGAAATCGTATCGCAGACCGAAACCGAATTGCTTGTCGCGGATGGGTCAAGGCGGCTGACGCTGTTTGCAGGTCAACCCATCGATGTGACGGAGGAAGACGCTCTCTTGCTCACGTTTGCGGATTTGGAGCCGCGACGGCAGGCGGAACATGCCTTGGCAGCGAGCGAGCGCCACCTCGCCGCGGTGTTCGAGATGGCGCCTGTAGCTATGATGGTCACGCGAAACGGCGACCACCGCATCACCAGTGTGAATAAGGCTTTCCAGAATCTCATCGGTTACAGTCAGGACGAGGCTATTGGCCGAACGGCCGACAATCTGCAGCTCTGGGATCGCAGCGAACAGCGCGCGGCGGCGGAAAATCATTTGCAGGAGAGGGGCGGCTTTCGCGGTTGGGACGGACGTCTGCTGCCTAAGGCTGGCGAACCAATAGACTGCCTCGTCTCGGCAGAAACGATCAGCGTAAATGGAACCCCTTGCCTGCTTTGGCTCTATCAGGACATCACCGAACGACGGCGCACCGAGCGAGAATTGGTCGATGCAATCAATGCAGTGATGAAGGACGCCAGTTGGCTCAGCCGCTCCATCATCGACAAGCTCGCAACGCTCCGGCGGCCTGGACCGCATGTTCCTAATGTTGAACTGAGCAATAGGGAGCGCGAAATTCTCACACTCATATGCGACGATCTGGACGACGCGCAGATTGCCGAACGGCTCAATCTCTCACGCAACACCGTCCGTAACCATGTTGCCCGCATTTACGCCAAGATCGGCGTGAACCGGCGCAGCGGCGCTGTGATATGGGGCCGAGAACGGGGAATGGAGCGTACGCGGAGCTGAACCTAACAAGAAATTTCTATGTCACCGCCTCGAAAGCGCCACTAAGCGGCGAGCCTATCGGCGTCCCGCATAGCAAGCGGCACTTCTGTCACTTCGTCCGTGTGAACCTTAAAACTGGCCAGACGCACATTGCCGAAAGCCGTGGTCAAAGCGGTATCCGCCGCGTCGCGCCCACAGGCCATCAGGATACGTCCGATGCGGGGCACGTGATGGCGCGCGTCGAAACTATGCCACTCCCCGCCTAGATAGACTTCGAACCAGGCGTGGAAGTCCATCGGAATATCGACCGGATCTATGCCGATATCGCCGAGATATCCGCTGCAATATCGCGCCGGGATGTTCATGCAGCGGCAAAGGGCGACAGCCAGATGAGCAAAATCCCGGCAAACGCCGACCTTCTCCTGATAGGCTTCCCATGCGGTTCTGGTCGCGCGCGCATAGGGGTAGCCGTAGGTCAGATGACCGTGCACGAAATCGACGATCGCCTGCACGCGCTGCCAGCCGGGCGGAATATGACCAAAGAGCCACCAGGCCTCGTTGGACAGCAGGTCCGTGTCGCAATATCGACTGCCGACCAGATACATCAGGATATCGGCCGGGAGCGTGTCTATCTCATGCTGGATGGCGCTGGGGCTCTGCCGATCGGGCGCGCCTGAATCTTCGACGACGAAGTCGCAGGCGATGCTGGTATACCCTATCGGCAAGGTCGTGCGCGTGCAGATATTGCCGAACACGTCCCGATAATCGTCCATGGCCCTCGCGCGATCATTAATCAGGCAATGCGAACTCCGTAAATCGTCCCACCGGTCCGGACGAATGCTCAACATGGAAACCATGGGCGTGGGAGCATAGGCCTCGAACAAGAGGTCATAGCCGGCACGAATCAACATGTGGAAGGCTCCGGAGAATATGGCAGACTGCAACGCACAGTCGTTCGCGCAAAAGCGCGCGAACAGTGAACTGGTTGCAGGCCTTTTATTTTAGTTCGGAGGGGTTGCCACCTGCAGACCGTTCGGTTTCCCGACGGGCGGATCGTCGAAGAGCAAGATCTGTTACGCAGATCAAAGCCTTGCTGCGTCCTCTCCCCGGCGCTCCGTGACTGGCCATGCTTCTGTGCGGCGAGATTTCACTATGACTTGGATTAACTTTGACGATTGGCATGAAACTCCATCTGCGCATGGGGCTTGATAGAGCGAACGGACCTCATGGTCCTGCACCCGAAGAGAGGCCGATAACATGCCTGGTAACAAGAATGGCCTGGATCCCGAACACGGCCAGTCCGAAGAGCTTCCCCGTCGCGGGCCCGCCGGCGACGTTTAGCCCAATGCTGATGACCTCGATCCGCGCACGCGCGGCGGCAAACCGCAAGAAGATGTAGAGGACCGGCCGTCCGTCGGCACTGTAACGCCGGAGGATTATCCCGAGGCCGATCGCGCAGACTCCCGCCCTTAATGATTGAAGGAATTGCGATGAGCACGACTTTGGAAGGTAATTTTGCCAGTAGGACCCATGCAGACCTCGCGATCGAGCGGTTGGTGCAGGAGATTGGGATCGAGCGGACAGATATCTTCGTTTCAGCAGAAGGCAGCCAAAATAGCGCCGGCAGCGTGATTGCTGGATCGGACGACCAAACGGTTGGTCAGGCCGCAAGAGACGATGCTGCCCTTGCGGGACAGATTATCGTGTCCGTTGAACTGCAGGACGATACCCATGTCGACGCGGTGTCCGCCGCCCTGCGCGAGTTCGCGGCGGATCTGACCTCGCGCCCTCATCCACAGCAAGGGATTCCATCACTCGGCTGATGTAATTGATATGGGTGCAAATCTGGCTATGCTCCGATATATTATGGTCCTTGCATCGCTGAGTGGAACGTCGGGGCCGGCACCGGCGGGCAAAACCGACAGGCGATGGCGAGACGCTGGTTCGTATCCTAACGAGGTGGATGCGCGGCAACCGAAGGGTATGGTCGATGGTTCGCGTGCCATCAGGCCGGCTGGCATATCATTTGTAAGCTCAAAGTTCCCGAAAACATCAGCATTGTCACACTGCCGGCCAAATGTCCGAGCTCAATCCGGTCGAGAACATTTGGCAGTTGATGCGCAATAACGGGCTATCGAACCCCGTCTGCACATCGCATGACAATATCATCACCCACTGCCGCCAAGCCGAGAATAAGCTTGTCGACCTGCCATGGCGCATCATGTTCATTGACCGTCGCGAATGGGCTCGTGCGTCCTATTCAATGTAGCTTGATAATAAACGGCCGGGCAGCGTAACCAGTTCGGCGCCAATAGGCGATACAGGCAGTCATCGCTTCAGACGCAGAACTAAAGGTCTTAACACGCCGGCCGAACAAGCTTGTGAGGGGAATCCATCCTTCGGGTCTAAGAATCTCGATGCCGTATGCAACTGCAGATCTCCTCGCGCCGTCGGAACGCGCCGCCACAAACCCCGATTTCTGAAGTCCAGACGGCAAGTCCAGCGAAAGGTTATGCCCAGTGAGCCCAACGGGCGACAGGGAAATTGTCATCGCTTTAATGCTCTACGGCAAGGCTGCGATGGCACCGATTTTAGATGGAACGAAACCGCCACACTGACAATCTTAGTCCGTCTCTCCCGGAGAATGATGTTACCATCATGTGCGAAGAACATAGCGACCCACCCTCAATTCTAGTTTCTTTTCCGCAAGCAGCCAACGCCGCCTGTGCGTAGAATTCCCGAAGGAGAATTTTGGTAGGTCAGCACCCAGCGGAGGGTCAACCCGTCTCCCACTGTCTCAAACTGGAACAAATGGCGATTCGACGTTGAGTCGTGCTATTTGCGCCTTGATTTGTGGAACCACGAGAAATCCTGCGGCAACTAATGGTTAATTCGGTGGGCAAGGGGGCCAATCATCAACAGCAGGGATGAGCTGAGTCATCGAGTCGCCACCCGAGTCCAAAACAGCCTCAACACATTTGTAGTCGGTACTGCTCTTTCGCTACATATACCGCATACTGGCCGCCAGGGCACAACCCATGTTCATAGGATCGGGAGTATTTCAGTGCAGAAATATGGTGTGACAGCAGAATAACCGTAAATAAATACCGTTAGACGATCGCACTTTACTGGACTTGATCGGCCAAAAATGATTTGCCGATTAATTTATTTTAACATGATGATGTTGAATGTTGGCATTTAACATTGTTTTTACTACGGTGTAAAATCACATTTGGTCAGTTTCGTAAGCTTAATGATATTTCAATCAATCCCCGTCATGACCAGTGCTGTGCCATAGTGGGCCACCGGTTCCGGCAGTCAAAATCTATACGGAAAAGGTCGACCTGTCCTGTTATGCATGGTCGTGGTCCGCGGGATGTTAGAATGCAGAATGATAAGTCACTAAATATCATCCATGTTACCCGGCAATTCTCTCCTGGTGTTGGCGGTCTTGAGAATTTTGTGAAGGATTTGGCGCTCAAGCAGGTGGATGAAGGTCACCATGTCCGCACCGTATCGCTAGACCGCATTTTCAATTCCAAAATCCCGTCCCCGCTCCCTGATGTAGACAATCACCGCGGAATCCAGATCCGTCGCATCCCATTTTTCGGGACGAAGCGCTATCCGATTGCGCCTACGGTACTTAACTATTTGGACGACGCGGACATCGTGCATGTCCATGCCATCGATTTTTTCTGCGATTACCTGTCTTTCACCCGTCTCCTTCATCGCAAGAAGCTGGTGTTGACCACCCATGGCGGCTTCTTTCACACCAGCTTCATGCAGGTCTTCAAACGCCTGTATTTTGAAACCATCACGCGTATGACCCTGACCGGCTATCGCGCTGTCATCGCTTGCAGCGCCGAAGATGCCCGCGTCTTCCGTCAGGTGCGCAAGGAAGGTGTCGTCGAAATCCAGAACGCTGTGGATATCAGCAAATTTGCCGGAGTGTCCGAACGGTCGGGCAAAACGATCATCTATTTCGGTCGCCTAGCGCCCAACAAGGGCTTGATCACGACGTTGCAATGGTTTGCTCATTTCCTGAAAAGCCAGACTGGCTGGGACCTCATCATCGCAGGCCAGCCAATGGGCGTCGAACTGGCCGAGTTGCACGCGGAGATTGAAAAGCAGGGTATCGTAGGCAGCGTCACGATCGTGGAATCCCCCAGCGATGAGGAGCTGTCTGCGCTGATCAGCCGCAGCAAGCTTTTCGTCAGCGCCTCGACCTACGAAGGGTTCGGTCTTGCCGCCGTGGAGGCCGCATCCGCCGGGCTTTACCCGCTGCTCAGCTCCATTCCGCCTTATCACGCGATTGTCGAACGTCTCGGCTATGGCACTTTATTCGATTTCACGGACCCGCATAGCTGGGACGACGGAGAGTTCAGACTGATGAGCGACTTGAAAAAATTTGAAAATAGCGCGACGGAGGAAGGAATCCAAAGCGCAGTCAGTTCGTTCGCGTGGAAGGATGTCGCGGACAAATATGAACGAACCTACCGTGAGGTACTGGGATTGACTCGCCGGCGCATCGGTCGCGTGCATGTCGACGTCCATAGCTATGACAGCGCGACGGATTTTATCGTTCGCGCAGCTCAAGCACGCGAATCTACGATGGTGACGTTCGCAAACGCCCACACGATCAATGTCGCCGCACGCTATCCGGAGATGGAGAAGGCGCTGGAGAATGCGACGGTGCTAAACGACGGCGTCGGCGTCGATCTTGCCAGCAAAATCCTCTATAAGGAAAAATTTCCTGAAAATCTGAACGGGACCGACTTTGTCCCTCACCTGCTTGCCAAGGCGGGCAGCAATCTTTCGGTGTTTGTGCTGGGGAGCACACCGGAAGTCGCGCGCGCTGCGGCAAACCAAATCGGGCAGAAATTTCCCGCCGTCACCGTGGCCGGTTATCACCATGGCTTCTTCGCTGGCGATGAGGACGCCAATATCTGTGATATCATCCGTGAGTCCGGGGCCAATCTGGTTCTCGTCGGCATGGGTCAGCCACGGCAAGAAATCTGGACCTCTCGTTATCATGCCGAGATTCCTGGTGTCACCATCTGCGTGGGCGCCTTACTCGATTTCATCGCCGGTCGGTTCAAGCGCGCTCCGATGGCGTGGCGCCAGACCAAATTGGAATGGCTCTATCGCCTGATCCAGGAACCCCGTCGCCTGACCGGCCGATATCTGGTCGGCAACGTCATGTTCGTCGGCCGCATCGTGGCGCAGCGTATCGCCGGTTACCGGGTCTGACCCATATTTGACGTCTTGAATGTCAGCGCGAAAGCAGATCGACGAACATCGCCTCTAGCCGCCCCGGGTCTACCGCATAGACGACATCGATGTCGCGTTCGCCCAGGCCGGGACCTCCGCCGGCAGGCCAGGTAAGTAGCGCCCCGTAATTGGCGCCGGGCATCAAGTCGACATCCATCGACAGTCTACCTTTCGACCGGATGATGGCAGGGTCCATCCACGCCGCAGCCTCCACCTCATCCCAGAGCGGAAACCCCGGCTGGGCGATGCTTTTGACATATTTGGCGACTGGCTGGTTGCTCGCTGTCGCCCGGTTGAGAAGATCCTGCGTCCCGATTATCCTGTCGCTCGCGTCCCCCGTCACCAGCGTCAGCTTAGGCCAAGGGCTGGTGAAGACGATATGCGCGGCCTCCGGGTCCCATATATGGTTGAAGGACATACGTGGCGCATAGGCCATCTGCATGGCGAACTCGTCCTGCTTTCCGGAGATATCACGGCCCAGCAGGTTGCCCCCCTCAGTCACGACCTCGCGGATTCGGGAGGCAAACCCATCATCCAGCCTTTGGGCCAGCGCTAGGTTGGTGAGCGGCCCCATAGCAATGATCGTTATCTGGCCCGGATATTGGCGGCTCTTTGCCAACATGAACTCGGCAGCACTGCCTGGCAAAGGCTCCGATGTCGGCGCGCCCTCCCGCATCGGCGGCACGATATGCGGCTCATGCGGTTCACGCCGCGCCATGGTGTTATAGCTTGGCCAGCTATCCATCCACGCGCCCTTATAGGCGAGCGCACCATATTGGGCTTCACGGCGGGCATTGCGCGCCTTGCTGTTGATCAGGGGAAAGGTGGCGCCCGCAATCACGGGAATATCGGTTCGCCCAACCAGTTCTAGCATGCGCAAGGTCGCGGCCGTCTCTTCGGGTTGCCAGCCGTCACCGCTGACGACGGTTATCCCGAGCACCTCGACCTTCGAGTTCTGAAGCAACATCAGGATCGGTTGCAGTCCCGGCCCCTCGAAAGCGTCCTGATCAATGATGACTTTGCGTGTTTCGGCGGCATTGGCCGTTCCGATTAGCGAGGAGATGCCGAGCAACAGAAAAGCCATCAAGGCCGCAAGACGTCTCATCCATGTCCCCCGATTACAGAAACCCGCCTCTGCTCCTTCGATCATTCAATATCCCGGCTGTCCAGCCCCCGGCAGCCGGATTTCCACGGCAAAACCGCCGCCGTCCCGGTTAACGAGCTGGATCGCGCCACCATGGAGCTGCGCCACGGCCGAGACCAGCGAAAGGCCAAGACCAGCCCCGCTGGTCGATCGCGCCGGATCGAGCCGGCCGAAACGCCGCAGCGCTTCCTCATGGCGTTCGGGTTCTATGCCCGGCCCTTCGTCGAACACCGCGATCGTGGCATCGCCGTCCCGCTCCTCAAGGTTCACCGTGATTGCCCCGGCGCCATATTTCAAGGCATTGTCGATCAGGTTGGAAACAGCCTGGCCGAGCAATTCGCGATGCACCGGCAAATGAGGGCTGTCCTCCGCGTTCATCTGGATGGTCCGTCCAGCGTCCTCCGCCAGCGGCTCGTACAGTTCCACGAGGTCGGTGAGCATTGATGACAGATCGACATCGACAAACCGCTCGCGACCGATCCCCGCCTCGGCCCGGCTGATCTCCAGCGTCGTCCCAAGCATGGCTAGCAACTGATCGGCCTCCTTGCCGATGCCCTCGATCGCGCCATGCAATCCCTCGCTATCGGTGGACAGCGCCGCACGATCCACGCGCGCGCGCAACCGTGTGAGCGGCGACCGCAGGTCATGCGCCATGCTGTCGGTCAGCAGGCGCATTTCCGACATCAGGTCCTCGATCCTGTCGAGCATTGCATTGATCGTCCCGCCCAGTTGATCGAAACTGTCGCCCGATCCATCAAGCGCGACCCGCCTGCCGAAGTCCCCTGCCCGCACCTCCTGCGCCGTGGCCGTGACCCCGGCAATCCGCCGATCGATCACATAGACGACGAACCAGGCGCCCGCGGCCGCCAGCGGGAGGGCCATCAACAGGGCGGTGATCAACGCGTCCTCGACCGTCTGCGTGAACTGCGCGCTTCCCTCGATCAGGTGCCCGGCCAGCAGCCGTTCGCCGCCAGCCAGACGCGCGGCGACGACGCCGAAGCGCCCGGGTCGTTCGCTGCCGACGCGATAGAGATCGATCTTCGTCCAGTGGGAGGGCGCGCCGATGACGGGCGGCCAGCGCCCCAGATTGCCGGCTATCCGCTGGCCATGCGCATCGGTCAGCAGGATGAGCTCGTCGCTTCGCCCGGCAATCCTCTTGCCGATAACCCCGCTAAGGCCCCGCACGCCCTGATCCTCGGCTACCGCGAGCAGATCGTCCCGCAGGCTCATCGCCAATATGCTGTCGGCAGCATCGATACGACTTTCAACCAATCGCGTGACGGAGAGCAGCAGCAACCCGCCGAACAGCAGTTCCAGCAACAGGATCAGGCCAATGAAACGGGCGTGCGACGACCGCAACCATCGCATCACCCCGTGCGTCATCTATGCACCGATCCTGTATCCCGCGCCGCGCACGGTGTGGATCAGTGGCGGCTCGCCCTCTCCGTCAATCTTGCGGCGCAGCCGGCTGATATGCACATCGATGACGTTCGTGCCGGGGTCGAAATGATAATCCCACACGCCCTCCAGCAACATGGTGCGCGTAACGACCTGGCCGGCATGGCGCAGCAGATATTCGACCAGGCGGAATTCGCGCGGCTGCAGGTCGATCGACCTTTCCCCACGCCGAACCTCTCGCTTCAATAGGTCCATCCGCAAATTCTCGCAGACAAGCTCAGTTTCTACCGGAGTCCCGCTTCCCCGACGACGCATCAGCAGTTCGAGGCGGGCGAGCAATTCTGCAAAGGCGAACGGCTTGACGAGATAATCGTCAGAACCCGCCGTCAATCCGGTCACGCGGTCATCGACCGAACCAAGCGCGGACAGCAGGATCACGGGCGTCTCTATACCCGCCGCGCGCATCGCCTGCAGCACGCTCAGCCCGTCCATCATTGGCAACATGCGGTCGAGAACGACGGCGTCATATTCCCCGCTGATCGCATGGAACAGACCATCCCGGCCGTCTGCGGCATGATGGCCGACATGACCATGCTCGGCCAGCCCTTTCAGGATGAATTCGGCCGTTGTCCGGTCATCCTCGACGACCAGTATCTTGCGTCCCATTTCGCGCCCTGTCATCCGTACACCTGTTCATTGTTGCCACACTTGGCGCGCCATCGCGAAGAAAATTGATCCGTATCCGGCAGGACGCCCGTTCGTTCAGCCAATGACGGGCCATCATCCAGTCCGCCGGATGCCTGCCGCCAATGGCCTGAAGCCTGTCCCCTACCGCCAGACCGCTACGTTCGGCGAGGCCAGCTGTCCTGACGCTCGTCACCACGACCTCATGGGCCGGGCCGATATCGGCCAGGGTCATGCCAGATGCATCGATTGGCATGTCCTGCCCGTAACCGATCGACGGCAACCGCGTCAGGATGACCAGTGGGCTTGCCGACAGGATCAGCAGCCCGGCCCAGATCAGCAGCCCGCCGGCGCCGGGGAAGCGCGTGCAGGAACTGGTCTGTATCGACGGATCGGCCATGGATGCTGTGTAGAGGAAAGCGTCCATCCATCCGCTTTCCGCCGCATGACGAAATTGTAATCCGCGCGACACCGACCGATTGGCGGGTTGCGCCCATTAGAGCGGTCGCTTCCGGAGAGAATGGCTGACCGACATGAAAAGAGCATATCCCCTTGCCATCGCCACATTGGCTGCAGCGCTGCTGGGATATTGCGGCTGGCTCGGTTATTTCTCCAATGATCCCTTCGTCACGGTGATGCCTTCTGGCAAACCGCGCGCCGATATCGCCGCTGTCGTGATGTCGGGGGACATGGGCTTCAAGGTCGGCATGGGCCGTCAGATCGCCAAGCGGCTTTCGGCGGACGGCATCCCGGTGATCGGGGTCAATTCCCTCACCTATTTCAGCACGCGCCGCACCCCGGCGGATGCCAGCGCGCTGGTCGAGAACGCCATGCACCGGGCGGAAGCGCTGACGCATGCCGGCCGGATCATCCTGATCGGCCAGTCCTTCGGCGCGGACATGCTGCATGTGGGGCTGGCCGGCCTTCCCGCTGCAGATCGCGCGCATGTCGCGATGGTCGCGCTCGTGGTGCCCGGAGCGACGGTGGAGTATCGCGCATCGCCGGGAGAACTCTTCACCTTCCTCATGCATGAGGACGATGCGCTTCCCACAGGGCGCAAGCTGACCTGGGCGCCCACGCTCTGCATCTTCGGGCAGGAGGAAAATGCGAGCCTCTGTCCGTTGTTGTGGCAGGATAATGTCCACACCATCCCCTTACCCGGCGGCCATCCGCTGCATTATGATGCCGACGCGGTGTATAGAGACGTGCGCCAGGAAATGACTCGCGCCGGTCTCGTTGAGGCCTAACGGATTTGTAATCCGGTCATCACCTCCCTGACAGCGACAGCTTGATACCAGGCGAGCGAGACATGAACTGGCTGAGATATATAATGAAAACCATGGGGAAAATCGCAGGCGCTCTGGCGATGCTGGGCATGATGGCTTCGACCGCGCAGGCTTCGACCAGGGCTGCGCCAACGCCGGTCACCGGCACTTGGCTCAACCCGCGCGGCACGGTTGCCGTGAAGGCCGGGGACTGTAGCGGCAAGCTATGTGGTTGGGTCAGTTGGGCCAGTCCGGTTGCGCTGGCTGACGCGGCGGCGGCTGACGTTCCCCACCTCATTGGCACAGAGCTTCTGCAGAACTATCGTCCGGCCGGCGCCAATCGCTGGACGGGCCGCGTATTCGTCCCTGACATGGGCCGCACCTTCCAGTCCACGATCGAGCAGATCGACCCGCAGCACCTCAAGGTTTCCGGCTGTATCCTGGGCGGCCTGTTCTGCAAAAGCCAGATATGGAGGCGTTCATGATCGCTCGCTATCGCATGCTGCTCACGATTGGCGGCATCCTGCTGCTGGCGGGGCTCGGCTTTGCCGCGCTTGACCATCTGCTGGGCGAGGTCCGGTTGCGCGACATCCGCGCGGCCCTGCATGCGCTTCCTTCCAGCGGGCTGCTGATGGCGCTCGGCCTGACCGTCATCAGCTACATCACCCTCACGCTGTACGATGTTCTGGCGCTCCGCATCATCGGCAGGCCGCTGCCCTACCGAACCGCAGCGCTCGCCTCCTTCACCAGCTACACGCTCAGCCATAATCTGGGCCTGTCGCTCCTGACCGGCGGCTCTGCGCGATATCGGGTCTATAGCGCCGCCGGGCTATCCGCCGCAGATACGGCGCGGGTCGTGGCCGTCGCCAGCATCACTTTCTGGACCGGCGTGTTCTTTCTCGCCGGGCTGATGCTTTCCATCCATCCGGCCGCGCCTTCGCTTGGCGATGTCGGTGTATCTTCTTTCTGGCTGCGCGCCATCGGCATTGCCCTGCTCGCCGGGATCGGCCTCCTGATGGCATTGGCGGGAAGCAAGGGCCGCACCCTACGCCTCCATCGCTGGTCGCTGCCCCTGCCCAGCCGCAAGCAGATCGCCGCGCAGATTGGCGTTGCGGGCATCGATCTCACAGCCGCCAGCGCCGCGCTGTTTGTGCTGGTTCCCGGCGCGACGATGCATGCGTTTCCGCTCTTCTTCATCGGCTATACGCTCGCCATCATCGCCGTCCTCATCACCCATGTGCCAGGCGGCATCGGCATTTTCGAGGCGGTAATGCTCACGGCGCTTCCCGCCACAAACCGGCCGGAGCTGGTGGCGGCCCTGCTCGCCTATCGCGTCATCTATTACCTGCTACCGCTGGCCCTCGGCGCAGCCCTCGTCGCCGCGCAGGAGGGATTGCGCTGGCGTCAGCCCGTCGCGCGCACCCTGCGCGGCATGCACATGATTGCCTCCGGCCTAGCGCCCGTCATGGTGTCGGCGCTGGTGTTCATGGGCGGCGTGGTGCTGTTGGTGTCGGGCGCGCTGCCCGCCGTTCCCGGCCGCATCCGCATCCTCTACGACGTCCTGCCGCTTCCCTTTGTCGAGGCGTCGCACATGGCGGCCAGCCTTGCGGGCGCGGCGCTGCTGGTGCTGGCAAGCGGCCTTTATCGCCGCCTCGACGGCGCGTTCTGGATGACGCGCCTCCTGCTGATCGCTGGCGCAGCCTTCTCGCTAATGAAGGGCCTCGATTATGAAGAGGCGACGGCGATGCTGCTGATCGCCGGCCTGCTGCAATGGACCCGTCCCGCCTTCTACCGCCGCACCGTGCTGACCACCGACGCGCTGTCGCCCGGCTGGCTCGCGACCGTCGCCATCGCCATCGGGCTGTCTGTGTGGATCGGCTTCTTCGCCTACCGCCATGTCGATTATCAAAGCGATCTCTGGTGGCATTTTGCCGAGAAGGGCGACGCCTCGCGCTTCCTCCGCGCGAGCTTTGCGGTCGCCGTCATGCTCGTCATCATGGCGATCTGGGGGCTGTTCCGCCCCGCCATGCCCGCCAGCGGCGCGCATGAGGAGGAGGCTCCGAGTCAGGCTGCGCTCGACCTCGCCTCACGCACCGACTCCAACCTCGCCCTGACCGGCGACAAGAAATTTCTGACCTCCGCCTCCGGCCGCTCCTTCCTGATGTACCAGCAGCGCGGGCATAGCTGGATCGTGATGGGCGACCCCGTAGGCGCGCGGGACGAATGGTCGGATCTGCTCTGGCAGCTACGGGATCAGGCCGATGCCGCGCAGGGCCGGATGCTCCTCTACCAGATCAGCACCGACGCCCTGCCGGTTGCGATCGAACTCGGTTTCCAGATGGCGAAATATGGCGAGGAAGCGCGCGTCGATCTTGCATCCTTCACGCTCGAAGGACCGGCCGCCAGACCCCTGCGCTACGCGGAACGGCGGGCAGAACGGGAGGGCGCGCAGTTCGAGATGATCGCCGCCGTCGACGTTCCGGCCATTATGGCGGAGCTGCAGGGCATTTCCGATCGCTGGCTCGATGCAAAGGGCCACAAGGAAAAGGGCTTCAGCATCGGCCGCTTCGATCCTAACTATATCGCCCAATGCGATTGCGCCATTGTCCGGCAGGAAGGAAAAATCGTCGCCTTCGCCAACATGTGGAAGACCACCGACCGATCTGAGCTTTCGGTGGATCTGATGCGCCATGATGACGCGATGCCCTATGGCACCATGGATTTCCTGTTCGTCCACATCATGCAATGGGGCAAGGAACAGGGCTATCGCTGGTTCAACCTGGGGATTGCCCCGCTGTCCGGCCTGGAAGCCCGCCGCCTGGCACCGCTCTGGTCGAAGCTCGGCTCCCTCCTCTATCGCCATGGCGAGGCGCTGTACGGCTTTGAGGGCCTGCGCGCTTATAAGGACAAATTCTCGCCCGTCTGGGAACCGCGCTTCGTCGCGGGACCGCAGGGACTTTCGCTTGGCCGCGCACTGATCGATCTTCAGGCGCTGATCGCCAATGGGCCGACACCGACCCGGCGTGGTGGCCCCATCCGTCTGGTCGCCAATTCCGGACGACGACTGGCGGCCGGCTGAGCGCCAAGATGACGGATATTTCATCTTGCCGCCAACCGCAGGAAGGATGCCCACCGCTATTGTCCTTCCCATGATGAAGGAGCTTTCCATGCGGGTCGGATATTCCATGCGGTTGATGGCGGCGCTGGCTTTGGTCGGCCTGTGCGGTCCGGCGCCGGCGCAACGGTTTCCCGCAGCGCCCGCCCCGGTCGACGCCGCTGCCCCCGCGCCCAAGCGGGCACAGGTCGAAAAAACCTATCCGGGCGAAAGCAGCTACATCATGAAACCCTTCGGCAAGATCGCCGTCTATCGGCCGGACGGGCCACCGGTCGGCGTGGCCCTCTTCCTGTCGGGCGACGGCGGATGGCAACCGGACGTTACCGGCATGTCGCGCGCCTTGGCGGATCATGGCATCCTCGTTGCCGGCATCTCTACGCCCGACTTCCTGAAGACCATGGAAGCCGGCAAGGGTAAGTGCATCAACGCCAACTATCCGCTGGTCGATCTTGCCCGTGACATTCAGCATCGCATGGGCCTCAAAACCTATACGAAGCCGATCATCTTCGGCTATTCGGAGGGAGCGACGCTCGCCTATGGGAGCCTCTCTCAATGGCCTAATGGCGGCTATCGTGGTGTCGTCTCCATGGGGTTCAGCGCCGACATTCCGGGCATCAAACCCTACTGCGCTGTCCCCGGCTTCGCCGCCAAGCGGATCACGAAGCCGGAAAAGGGCTGGCTCTTCGCGCCCAACAGCAAGGTGAAGGTCCCGTGGGTCGTGCTGCAGGGCCTGGACGATACGGTAGTCAGCCCGGCAAAGGCCCGCGCCTTCACGGCCAAGGTGCCGTCAACGACGCTGGTCGAACTGCCCAAGGTCGGTCACGGCTATCAGGTCCAGTCCAACTGGGTGCCGCAACTGATGACGGCGATCGCCCCGATGCTCCAGCCGACCTACGCCTTGTCGGCCGGCCCACGCCAGTCGGTCACCCTGCCCCCAAACCTGCCGCTCACCATCGTGATGCCGCCAAAAGGCGCCAGACCCTCCGACACCATGGCCGTCATCTATTCGGGCGACGGCGGCTGGGTGGGCATCGACCGCGACGTGGCGGGTGAGGTCGCCAAGGCCGGCATTCCCGTCGTCGGCATGGACAGCCTTTCCTATTTCTGGAGCGCCCGCACACCGCGCGGCGCGGGCGCTGATCTCGGCAAGATCGTCAACGCCTTCAGCGAGCGCTGGCACAAGCCGAAGGTCGTGCTGATCGGCTACAGCTTCGGCGCGGACGTCATGCCCTATATGGTCGCCAATATGGACCCGGCGTCGCGGGCAAAGGTCGCTGCGGTGAACCTGCTCGGCCTCAGTGCCTCGGCCGATTTCCAGTTTCGTCTCGGCTCCTGGCTCGACATACCTTCTGCGCAAGCCATGCCGACAATCCCGGCGGTCACCCGCCTGCGGGGCCTGCCGATCCGCTGTGTGCGCGGAACGGAAGAGGATGACAGCGCCTGCCCCGCCATTCCGCGCGGAATCGCCAGCGTCTTCACCATCCCGGGCGGCCACCATTTCAACCGGAATGCGCCTTTGTTGGCCCGGATTATCTTGAGCGGGCGGACGACGGCGTAGGCTCGTAGGCTCCGTCAACTCAACCTCCGTTCGTTTCGAGCGCAGTCGAGAAACTTCGCGCCTGTTTCTCGACTACGCTCGAAACGAACGGGAATTGGAGAATGCAAGGCGGATTCTAAATCGTTGCCGAGCCATCAAAATGCACCGCCAACCACACCGTCGGCCCATCCACATCCGTCCGCGTCACCCAATGCCGCCGATGCGCCGGAATCAACACATGGTCGCCGGGCCGCAGGCTGATCTCCTCAGCACCTTCGATCAATAGTCCCGCGCCGCCCTTCAGCAGCAACACCCATTCGTCATGCGGCTGGTCATGCGGTGCATCGACCGGCGTCGCCTGACCGTGCGAGACAATCCGCTCGATCCGGACGCCGGGGCGGCGCACTATCTCGGAGAAATCCTCCTGCGCCTGATCGTCAGGCAGGGCTTCAAACAGATTGGGCATGGCGTCCTCCGAACACCATGCCCATCCCATCACCATGTCAGGACCGCAAGTCAGGCCAGCGCTTTTACCTTGGCCCGGAACTTGTGCAGCAACGGTTCGGTGTAACCATTGGGTTGCGCAACGCCCTCGAACACCAGCGCCCGTGCGGCCTGAAACGCCAGGCTTTCCGTCTCGCGACCAGCCATCGGGCTGTAGAGCGGATCGCCTGCATTCTGCCCGTCCACCTTGGCGGCCATGCGCGCGAGCGCGGCGTCGGCTTCTTCTCCCGAACACACGCCATGCAGCAGCCAGTTCGCCATATGCTGCGAAGAAATGCGCAGCGTCGCACGATCCTCCATCAGGCCGACGTCGTGAATGTCCGGCACCTTCGAACAGCCAACGCCCTGATCGATCCAGCGTACGACATAACCCAAAATGCCCTGGGCATTATTGTCCAGCTCGTCCCGGATTTCCTGCTCGGACCAGTTCTGCCCGGCGGCGAGCGGTATGGTCAGCAGCGCTTCGATCGGCGCGATGGCTTCGGCCTTCCGCTCCTCTTGCCGGGCGAACACGTTGACGCTGTGATAGTGAGTGGCGTGCAGCGTCGCGGCAGTCGGACTAGGCACCCATGCGGTATTGGCCCCAGTCCTGGGATGGCCGATCTTCTGGTCGAGCATGTCGGCCATGCGATCGGGCGCGGCCCACATGCCCTTGCCGATCTGCGCCTTGCCGGACAGACCGCAGGCAAGGCCGATCTGGACGTTGCGGTCCTCATAGGCCTTGATCCAATCGGACGTTTTCATGTCGCCCTTGCGCTGCATCGGTCCGGCCTGCATCGACGTGTGCATCTCGTCGCCGGTGCGGTCGAGAAAGCCCGTGTTGATGAAGACGATCCGGTCCTTCACCGCATGGATACAGGCGGCAAGGTTGGCGGAGGTCCGCCGCTCCTCGTCCATCACACCGACCTTCAGCGTGTGGCGAGACAGGCCAAGCAGGTCCTCGATCGCATCAAACAGGTCGTTGGTGAACGCGGCCTCCTCCGGCCCGTGCATCTTGGGCTTCACGATATAGATCGAACCTTCGCGGCTGTTCACAAACGCGCCGTTGCGCTTGAGGTCATGCAGCGCGATCAGGCTGGTGACGATGCCGTCGAGGATGCCCTCTGGCGCCTCTCCCCCATCGGCCAGCAGCACGGCGGGCGTGGTCATCAGATGCCCGACATTGCGCACGAACAGCAGGCTGCGACCCGGCAGGGTGAAGGCGCTGCCGTCGGGCGCTGTATAGGCGCGGTCGGCCTCCAGCGCGCGGGTCAGCGTCTTGCCACCCTTCTCGAAGCTGGCGGTGAGGTCGCCCTTCATCAGTCCCAGCCAATTGGCATAGGCGGCAACCTTGTCCTCCGCATCGACCGCCGCGACCGAATCTTCCAGATCGACGATGGTCGAGAGCGCCGATTCCAGGATAACGTCGGCCAGATGCGCCGGATCGTCCTTGCCAATCGGATGGGCGGGATCGATCACCAGCTCGATATGGATGCCATTGTTCCGCAGCAGGATGTTGTTGCCGGCCCGACCGACGAACTGGCCAGCATTCTTCAGCTCCGGCTCGCCGCCAGTCCACTCTGTCCAGCTCCCGCTGGCGAGCGGGACAGCCCCGTCCAGAAACGCCTTCGCCCAGGCAATGACCTGCGCCCCGCGTCCGGCATCATAGCCCTTGCCCGCAGCAGCGCCAGGAATGGCGTCGGTGCCGTACAGCGCGTCATACAGGCTTCCCCAGCGGGCATTGGCCGCGTTCAGTACGAAGCGCGCGTTGAGGACCGGGACGACAAGCTGCGGTCCGGCCAATCGCGCCAGTTCGTCATCGACCTTCTGCGACGTGATCGCGAAGGGCGCGGGCGCTGGGACGAGATAGCCTATGTCGGTCAGGAACGCCTGGTAGGCGGCGCTGTCGACCGGCTGCCCCTTGCGCGCTTCATGCCAGGCGTCGATCTGCGCCTGCAGGCTGTCCCGCTTCGCCAGCAGAGCGGCGTTGCGCGGCGCGAACGTCGCGAACGTCGCCGCTACGCCGGCCCAGAAATCATCCGCCGCAAGGCCAGTGCCCGGCAATGCCTGATGATCGATGAAGTCCGCCAGTTCCGTTGCGATCTTCAGGCCGAACTTGTCCATAGTCGTGCTCATGCGAAGGCTCCTGCTGCTATTGCCCCCGCTGCTAGACCTGATAGCAATATTTCGGTAGATGATAAAAATTCAAAACAGCTTTTCTTATGAAGAACAGATCATGATGGACCCTGACTACGACCTGTTCCTTGCCGTCGTGGAGGCGGGCAGCCTGTCCGCCGCAGCGCGCGCCCGGTTCATGTCGCCCGCGATGGTGTCAAAACGCCTTGTTCGTCTGGAGGAGCGGTTGCAGACCCGCCTGCTCCACCGATCAACCCGCCGTATGGCGCTGACGCCCAAGGGCGAGCGTCTCCATGCCGACCTGCTCGCCATCTCTGCGGCCATCGGCGAGGCGGAGGCGCGTGTCGCGGGTGGGCCGGGCCTGCCCGCCGGACCGCTGCGGGTTTCCGCGCCAACCTCGTTCGGGCGCATGCATCTTGCGCCACATATCGCCAATTTCCTGTCGATAAATCCCGGGATTTCACTTTCGCTGGACCTTAGCGACGCCTTTATCGACCTCTATTCCTCGCGCGTAGACGTCGCGATCCGCATCAGCGCCGCAGTCGACTCCGGCCTCACCGCCCATCGCCTGGCCACCAGCCGCCGCGTCCTGTGCGCCGCGCCCAACTATCTGGCCACGTTCGGAGAGCCGCAGACAATCGACGCACTACGCTATCACCGCCTGCTCGCCGCGGAAGGCCAGCTTCCCTGGCAGCTTACGACTCCCGAAGGCCCGATCCATTTCGAGGCAAGCAGCTTCGTCGCCACCAACTCCAGCGAAGTGGTGCGGGAGATGGCGATATCGGGGGCCGGCATTGCGCTCAGGTCGCTGTGGGATGTCAGCGAGGAACTCGCCTCAGGTCGTCTTGTGCAGCTTCTACCCGATCATGAAGGGTCGTCGGACGTCGCAATCTTCGCCGTCCACCCACCGATGCCGGTCCCAAGTCCAGCCATCGTCGCTTTCATCGCTTTCGCAAAATCCCTTTACACGCCGACGCCCCCTTGGGTGGCCTAGCGCGGCGGGAGTTGGGCCTTCGCGAAACCGCTCCAGCAATCATCATAGTCCAGCTGGCAGAGCGGCGTTTCAGTCGCGAACCGGGTCGGGCGGAAGGGGAAGCGGCTTTCGAACATGAAGGCCATGCCATTGTCGATCTTGTGCGGCTCTAGGTTGGCCTGCACGGCCTTGTCGTAAGTCGCCCGGTCCGGCCCATGCCCCGCCATGCAATTATGCAGCGAGGCCCCACCCGGCAAGAAGCCCTCCGCCTTTGCGTCATAGGCGCCGTCGATCAGCCCCATAAACTCGCTCATCACATTGCGGTGGAACCATGGCGGACGGAAGGTGTCCTCCGCGACCATCCAGCGCGGCGGGAAGATCACGAAATCACAATTTGCCGTACCCAGAGTCTCGGTCGGCGATGTCAGCACGGTGAAGATCGATGGATCGGGATGATCGTAACTGACGCTGTTCATCGTGTTGAACCGCCGCAGATCATAGCGGCTGGGGGCCAGATTGCCGTGCCATGCCACCACGTCGAACGGCGAGTGGGAGAGCGTCGTCGTCCATAGCCCGCCGCAAAATTTCTGCACCAGTTCGCAGGGCGTGTCATTGTCCTCGAACCAGGCAACGGGTGTTTCGAAATCACGTGGATTGGCGAGGCCATTCGCGCCGATCGGGCCGAGATCGGGCAGACGGAACAGCGCCCCGTAATTTTCACAGATATAGCCCCGCGCCGCGCCATCGGGCAGTTCCACCCGGAAGCGCAGGCCGCGCGGTACAAGGGCGATCTGCTCCGGCGCAACCGTCATCGCACCCATTTCGGTAACCAGCCGCAAACGCCCCTGCTGCGGCACGATCAGCATTTCGCCATCTGCGTTGCTGAACGCGCAGACCATGGACTGGTTGGCCACGAACAGATGGATGCCCACACCCACAGCCATGGACGGGTCCCCATTGCCGCAACAGGTCGTCAGGCCATCCACGAAGTCGACCGGGTCGGAAGGGATCGGCAGAGGATTCCAGCGCAATCGATTGGGCGTCGGCGGAACCTCATCGAACGGCCCGGATCGTAGCAGCGTGTCCCGTCCATAAGGCCGGAAGGCAGGGTGGTTTGCAGCGGGGCGCAGCCGATAGAGCCAGCTCCGCCGGTTCTCCGCCCGCGGCGCGGTAAAAGCCGTTCCGGAAAACTGCTCGGCATACAGGTCGAAAGGTGCATGCTGGGGCGAGTTGCGCCCCTGCGGCAGCGCGCCGGCAACCGCCTCGGTCGCAAAATGATTGCCGAAGCCGGACATCATCGCGCCTTCACCCGCGACTATGCCGTCCATCGACTCGACAGGCACCTGTGCCATCATCCTGGCCTCTCCTGCCGTTTCAGAATCACGCGTCGACGGTCACCACGCCGCGCCTGATCTGGTCGAGTTCAATGGATTCATAGAGTGCCTGGAAATTGCCGTTTCCGAAACCCTCATTGCCCTTGCGCTGGATGATCTCGAAGAAGATCGGGCCGAACATGTTTTCCGTGAAGATCTGCAACAGCAGCCCCTCCTCATGCGCGTCCCCGTCGATCAATATGCGATTCTTGCGCAACCGCGCCAGATCTTCGCCATGACCGGGCACCCGCTTGTCGACCAGGTCGTAATAGGTGTCGATCGTGTCCTGCAGACGCACGCCATTGGCGCGCAGCTTCTCCACGGTGGCGTAGATATCGGACGTGGTGAGCGCCAGATGCTGGATGCCTTCGCCATTATAGTCGCGAATGAACTCCTCGATCTGGCTATTGTCGTCCTGGCTTTCATTGAGCGGGATGCGGATTTCATGATCCGGCGCGATCATCGCCTGGCTGAACAGGCCTGTAGCCTGCCCCTTGATGTCGAAGAACTTCTGCTCCTCAAACCCGAACAGCGTGGCGTAGAATTCGGACCATACCCGCATCTGGCCCCGGCGGACATTATGGGTCAGGTGATCCAGCAGGTCGAGGCCGACGCTCCGCTCCGCCGACGCCTCACGCCAGCCGGGCACCTCGTCCCAATCAGCAAAGGGATCGCCGTCCACGAGGTAGAGCAGCGATCCGCCAATGCCCTCAATCGCACAGGACCCCGGCAGCGCGCTATCGGACGTGTCCACAGGCGTCGCGCCACTCGCTACGGCATGGCGATGCGCTTTTTCCGCGCCGGCGACGTTGAACGCCATGCCGTTGGCGGAGGGGCCGTGTGCAGCGCCGAACGCTGCAGCCTGCCCACCCCTGCCCGCATTCAGGATGAACGCGATGCGGCCCTGACGATACAGCGTCAGCCCGCGATCCTTGCGCCGCGCGGCGGGAACGAAACCCAGTTGCTCGAACTGATGCGCCATCGCGGCCGGCTCCGGTGAAGTGAATTCGGCGAAGGCAAAGCCATGAAGGCCCAGCGGATTTACATTCTTGGCAGCCATGTCGGCCTCCTTGGCCACATATAGTATCTATTGATACCAATATGACGATTGGCCGAACTGGTGTCAAATGCTACTAATCGGCATGACCGCGAAAAAGCTGCGCCTCGACGATTTCATCCCCTATCGTCTCTCCTTCACGTCCAACCTAGTCAGCGACAGCATCGCCGCCACCTATCAGGCGCTGTTCGGCATCAGCATCCCGGAATGGCGGGTGATCGCACTGGTGGCGGAAAAGGACGCAGGCATCACGCAGCAGGAAATCTGCGCCAATTCCCGTATGGACAAGGTGACGGTCAGCCGCGCGGCCATCACGCTGGTCGAGCGTGAATTACTGGACCGCAGCCCCAACCCCGCAGACAAGCGGTCGCATCTTCTGATACTGTCGACGGAGGGACGGCAACTCTATGCCGCCATCGCTCCCAAGGCGCTGGAGCTAGAGCAACGCATCTTCGCTGCGTTCGACGAGTCGGAGGTTGCCGGCTTCGTGTCGATGCTTCGCCGGATCGATGACGTCGCCCTGCGGCTCGCGCACGGCTCCGACAAAAGCTGAGTCGCGGCCTCCGGGCTCAATCCATGTGCCGGATGCCGGCGCGCAGATAATCCCATCCGGTAAGCAGCGTCAGAATGGCGGCCGCCCACAAGGTGACCAGTCCCGTCGCATGAACGAAGGGGAATTGCGGCAAGGCCCCAGCCAGGATCAGCGCGCCCAGGCAGATGAGCTGGAAGGTCGTCTTCCACTTCGCCAGCGCCGACACCGGGATGGAGACCTGCAATCCGGCGAGGAATTCGCGCAGCCCGGACACCGCGATTTCCCTGAGCAGGATGACCAGCGCAGCGATGATATGAATGCCGGTGATCGACGCCGCCTCATGCCGCGTGCCGACCAGCATCAGGATAACGGCGGCCACCATGATCTTGTCAGCGATCGGGTCCAGGAACACGCCTAGCTTCGACACCGTCCCTTGCGCCCGCGCAAGATAACCGTCGAAATAGTCGGTGATTCCCATCAGGCAATACAGCGCGAACGCCATGCCATAGCCCGCCGTCCAGTGCGGCCACCACAGCAGCCAGACGAGGAGAGGCACGGCGAAGATACGCGAAAGCGTCAGCAGGTTGGGCAGCGTCAGCATGGGATATCGCCTGCCACACCCGCGAACCGGAGACAAGGACGCGCCGTCGCCGCTGCGTAAAAGCGTCATGATCCGGGACTAGGGGAGCGGCACAACAAAGGGATATTGGACAGGCTGACCGTCTGCCGCTAGACCCTGCGCCCAACGCCCCGGAAACAGCGAGAAGACTTTTCCCTTATGCAGGCCTCTCTCAGGCTTTTGTCCAAGCGCCGTTTCCTACCGATTTTCGTCACCCAGCTACTCGGCGCGTTCAACGACAATCTGTTCAAGAACGCGATGGTGCTGTTCGTGGTGTACGCCGTCTATAATGACGAGCGCGCGGAAACCTGGTTCAGCGCGATCGCGACGGGCCTCTTCATCCTGCCCTTCTTCCTGCTGTCGGCCCTGTCTGGCCAGCTCGCGGACCAGCGGGATAAGGCGGTCATCATCCGCATCGTGAAAATGGCGGAAATTTTCATCATGGCTGTGGGCGCGACGGGGCTGTTCCTCGCCTGGCAGGGATTCGCCGTTCATGTCCTCGCCATCCCCCTGATGCTGGCCGCCCTCTTCGCCATGGGCATTCACTCAACCTTCTTCGGCCCGATCAAATATGCGATCCTGCCCCAGCATCTGGAGCCGAACGAGGTATTGGGCGGCACGGGACTGGTCGAGGCCGGAACCTATATCGCGATTCTCGCCGGCACGATCCTCGCCGGAGTAATTTCGGTAAAGACGGCGGCCATCAGCGTCGTTCTGATCGCCATCGTCGGCTATTTCTCGGGGCGGCAGGTGCCGCCTGCGCCGCCAATGGGCGTTCAGGCGAAACTGGATTTCCATTTCGTCCGCGCGTCGATCACGCTGGTGCGCAACACCATGCATATTCGCCGGCTCTATCTGGCGATCGTCGCCATCAGCTTCTTCTGGACCATCGGCGCCGTGCTGTTCATCCAGTTCCCGCCGCTGGTGAAGAATGTGCTTACCGCCGACAAGTCCGTCGCCAGCCTGTTCCTCGCCATCTTCTCGATCGGCATCGCGATCGGATCGATTGCGGTCAACCGGCTGCTGGGCGGCACGGTGTCGGCCAAGTTCGCGCCTGCCTCGGTCATCGGCATGGGCCTGTCCGTATTCGCCTTCCACCTGGTGTGCCGCAACTGGCAGGGCGCGCCGGACGGGCAATATCTGTCCTTCTGGCACTTTCTCGACCATCCCGACGCGCTGGCGATGACCGGCAGCCTGCTGGGCGTGGCGACGTTTGGCGGCATGTTCGTCGTGCCGCTCTACGCCTTCCTCACGACGACCGTGGAAAAGCATGAGGCAGCGCGCACGGTCGCGGCGAACAATATCGTCAATTCGGGCGCGATGGTGGTGGGATCGGTCATCGCGATCTCCCTGAGCGCGATGGGCGTCGCCATCACCGATCAGTTGGTGCTGGTATCGATATTATGCCTGCCCTCGGCCTGGCTGGCCTGGAAGCTGCACTGCGCCTGTGACTGAAGCGCTCAGGCGATGAAGCTGTAAAAGGCCGTGAAGAAGGCCACGAAACTCAGCACGAACAGCTTGAAATCCTGATCGTCGTCCCGCGCCTTCGACTTGGCCAGCGGCGCAAGAACATGGGGCGGCAGGGTCTGCCGGAACGGATGGCGGGCCGACTCGCTGGTCAGGACAAGTGCGCGTCTTTTCATATCAACCGGTTAACGCCGCGTTTACACTTTGGGCCATCCGCATAGATGGTTAAGCCCGCGCCGTCCCGGCATGGTACAGGCGGACCAAAGGTTAACGCCCGGAAAACCGCGATCGTTGAGCAATCGTAAGCTTTTCCCCTGTTCTATGGCAGAGCGGTGGGGTCCGGGCTGGGCACGCGCGAGACGCCATGCCCGGCAACAGACTCGCGTGGAGAGCATTTATGGAGCAGGTCGGAACGGCAACGCCGTCCGTCGTCTCCCGGATCGAGCGCCAACCGAACACGGTGGAGCGAAGGTCGGACAAGAGGCATCTGACGGTATTGCGCGTGGGCAAGATCATGTCCGGCGCGCACGAAGAGCTGTGCATGATCCGCAACATCTCCAGCGGCGGCCTGATGGCGCACATCTATTGCAGCCACGAAAGGGGCGAGCTGGTGTCCATCGAAATCAAGAACGGCCACGTCATGAGCGGCCGGATCGTGTGGACTGAAGGGTTCATGGTCGGGATCGAGTTCGATGAACGGATCGACGTCCTCCATTTCCTCGCCAATGAACAGACCGACCTGCTGCTGGGCAAGGTGCCCCGCGCCCCACGGTTGCGGGCGCAGACCGCCGTCGTAGTCCGGCGCGGCGCGCATTATGTCCATGCCGAGATAGAAGATATCTCACAGGGCGGCGCAAAGGTGTCGGAGGGCAATGCCTTCGACGCGGATGACGATGTCGTGCTGATGGTCCACGGCCTGCCCCCACGCCACGGAACCGTGCGCTGGCGGAAGAATGGCCAGGCGGGCATCAGCTTCAACGAACCGATCCCCTTCGAGGCTCTCGCCCAATGGATCGCCCGGCAAGGCCAACGCGAGGGCGCGGCGAACTGAAGGGCGCATTCGCTGAAAAGCCTCCTACGCGGCGCCGTTGGAGGCTTTCGGCCTATTCTCTTCGTCCGCGTGCACGAATAGGTGGGTTCGGTCGCCGTGGCGAATAATTTGCATCACGCGCTCGAGGTCGATGTCCGATGACGCATGTGATGTTCGGAATATTCCCGCAGAGCAATTACATGTCGTGACGCTCCCAAAAATCCCACCAAATCGAATGCGATCGCATTAGACAGATGGACTGTACTGGAACAGATTTGGCTCTTGAGAGGGCTTCATGAAATTTATTCTTACGGCGGGATTTGGCCTCGCTTGTATATTCCACCAAGCGGGCGCTCAGGAGCTCGGGACTCGAATAAAGACCTTCGATCCCGCTCGCGCCAATGATCGAACCGGTTTGTCACCAGCAGAAAATGCTCGGGCGACTATGGGCGACTATGCGCAGTGTTTGGTCCAGAAAAGCCGTTCGAGAACTTTTGCGTTTTTGAGCCATATGCCAGGCACAAAGGCGGCTACCGACGCAGCCCAAAACCTTGTCGTTTCAGAATGTCTTGATGATCGTGGGCTGAAGTTTCCTCATGTAATTCTACGCGGTGGACTTTATCGCGCTCTGTATCGAAAAGACTTTGAATATCGGAACGTTACTTTGCAGAGCGAACCACTAGATCTATCGAAAGATGAAGGGTTCTCTTCCCCCGGTTATGTCGCACTTCGCCAATTTGGCGAGTGCGTCGTCCGGGCCGATCCCGTTGACAGCCAAAACATTGTCATCACGTCGGTAGGTTCAGAAGCAGAAAAAACCGCTTTCAAGAATCTTACCCCACATTATTCTCCATGCCTGCAGCAAGGCTTGGAAGTGGAATTTAGCAAATCTGCTATAGCCGGATTGATCGCCGAGATACTCTACCGGTTATCCGCTCCGGCCGAGCCTGCTTCTACAGGTAGGAAATAAACTCAGCGATAAAGATGGTTGGTGGAGCCTAGCGGGATCGAACCGCTGACCTCCTGCATGCCATGCAGGCGCTCTCCCAGCTGAGCTAAGGCCCCGTAACCATGTCGCCGGCTGGGTAGCCCGGCGACGAGGCGCCAGCCTTTAGGTCAGCCGGCGCCCACTTTGCAAGCGCTTATTTTAGCGCTTAATTGTCGTCTTCGTCGCCATCGCTGGCGCGCTCGACGCCAAGGTCGTCGTCGCCGCCGAGATCGACGTCATTGTCCGGCGAATCCTCGTCGTCATCGACGTCCAGATCGATATCCAGATCGTCATCCACCGTCTCACGCTCGCCGTCGGCGGTCTCAACCACCTTCTTGGGCGCGACTTCCTCATAGGGAAGTGGCTGCTTCGACTTGAGAACCGGTTCCGGCTCCCAGTGCGATTGGCAGTTGATGCAGGTGACGGGATCGTCCTTGCCAAGATCGTAGAAGCGCGTTGCGCATTTCGGGCAGGTTCGTTTCGTGCCCCATTCAGGCTTCACCATGTGCCGCCGTCCATCCTTGTTCAATCAATGCTGAAATGCGCGGTCAGGGGTATCCCTGCCACGAAGCGAGGCGCGCCTTGCCATAGCTATGGCGCGCTGTCAAAAGCCGGGTCGCTTTTTCTTGTTCTCTCCCAGACCGGATACCGATGGCCCATAACGCCGACCTACCGCAGCCCATGACCTTTCGCGCCGCCCCTGCCCTATCCGGTACGGCTGCCATTCCCGGCGACAAGAGCATATCGCACCGATCGCTCATGCTCTCCGCCCTCGCGGTCGGCGAAAGCCGGGTCGAAGGATTGCTGGAAGGCGAAGATGTGCTGGCGACCGCCGCTGCCATGCGGGCCATGGGCGCGGACATCCAGCACGATGCGGACGACACATGGCGGATCAACGGGGTCGGAGTCGGCGGCTTGATGCAACCGGCAACCGCGCTCGACATGGGCAATAGCGGCACCTCGACCCGCCTGCTGATGGGGCTGGTATCGTCCCACGGCATCACCGCGACGTTCATCGGCGACGCCTCGCTCAGCAAGCGGCCGATGGGGCGCGTGATCGATCCGCTGAGCCAGATGGGCGCAGAGTTCACCGCAAGTCCCGGCGGCAAGCTCCCGCTGACCCTGCGCGGACTGTGCCCAGCCGTCCCGATAGAATATCGCCTGCCGGTCGCCTCGGCGCAGGTGAAGTCCGCAATTCTGCTGGCCGGACTCAATGCGCCGGGCATCACGCGTGTTATCGAACCCGTGCCAACCCGCGATCATAGCGAACGGATGCTGCGCGGATTCGGTGCTGATCTCAGCGTAGACGTGGAAACGGACGGCACGCGCATCATCAGCCTGACGGGCGAGGCGGAACTTTCCCCGCAGCATATCATCGTTCCGGGGGACCCTTCCTCCGCCGCCTTCCCGGCCGTCGCCGCGTTGCTAGTGCCGGGATCGCAGGTGACGATCGCCAATGTCGGCCTCAACCCGACCCGCGCGGGTCTGTTCGATCTCTTACGCGAGATGGGCGGCAGCATCGACGTCATCAACGCCCGCGACGTCGGCGGAGAGCCGGTCGGCGATCTGCTCGTGACGGCCTCGGCCCTGAGCGGCATGGAGCCAGACCCGGCCCGCGCGCCTAGTATGATCGACGAATATCCCATCGCGTTCATCGCAGCAGCGCTCGCCAGCGGCCGCAGCATCTTCCGGGGCCTGGAGGAATTGCGGGTGAAGGAGTCCGATCGCATCACCTCGATGGCTGAAGGGCTGCGCAGTATCGGCGCGCATGTCGAAGAGTTGGAAGATGGCCTTATCATCGATGGCACAGGCGGAGATCTTCTCCCCGGCGGCGGTCCCATCGCCACGAAGCTGGACCACCGCATCGCCATGAGTTTCGCGATCGCCGGCCTGGTGTCGAAGAACGGCGTGGAGATCGACGACATGCGGCCCGTCGCCACAAGCTTCCCGGGCTTCATCACCCTATTTCGCAGTCTGGGCGGCGTGACGTGAGCCCCCTTGTCGCCGACATCGTGGGCATGATCGGCAGCGCGATGATGGTGGGCGCCTATGCCTATAGCAACATGGCGGCCGCCCGGATGAACTTCGTGGCGTTCAACCTTGCCAATCTTGTGGGTTCAGCCCTGTTGATCACGTCGCTGGTGGTCCATTTCAATATCGCGGCCATGGCGATGGAGATCGTCTGGGCGGCCATCGCCTTGTTCGGCCTCGCCAAGGCGCTGCGCGGAAGGATGAAGACGTGATCATTGCCGTCGATGGCCCTGCAGCCTCGGGGAAAGGCACGATCGCCAAGGCGTTGGCCGAACATTACGCCCTGCCCCATCTCGACACCGGGCTGCTCTATCGCGCCGTAGGTCTCAGCGTGTCCCATTCGGGCGGCGATCCGGACGAGGAAACCGATGCGCTCGCCGCCTGCTTTTTCGATGACAGCCTGTTGGACGACCCGGACCTGCGTACGGAGGCCACAGGGGCCTTGGCGTCCCGCGTGTCCGTCCATGGCGCAGTGCGCGCCGCGCTCGTCCAGCGCCAGCGCAATTTCGCCAATCAGGAGGGCGGCGCCGTGCTGGACGGGCGGGATATCGGCACGGTCATCGCGCCAGACGCTGACGCCAAGCTGTTCGTCACCGCAAGCGCCCGGGAACGCGCCCGCCGTCGCGCGCTGGAGATGGAGCGGCGCGGAATCGCGGCTGACGTGGACGCCATTGTTGCGGACATCGAGGCGCGCGATGCGCGCGACATGGGCCGGGCGAATGCCCCCCTTGTCCAGGCGGAAGGCGCGGACTTGCTAGATACCAGCGATTTGGCTATAGACGCGGCCGTTCAACGGGCGATCACGCTTGTGGACGCGCAGCTGGAACGTCATCGCCAAGGGTGACCGTCAAGGCGCTTCGGTTTCGGAGCGCCCTTTTCGCTTTTTCAGATAGTGTGCGTTCCGGCGCTGTTTTCCCCGCGAATGCCCGTTCGGCATGAGGCCGCGCGGGCGGTTTGGCCAAAGACCGCCGGAGACAACCGGCCGGCCAGCAACGTGCGATAAAGGACTACATTCATGGCCTCTACGGCATTTCCGTCGCGTGATGATTTCGCGGCACTTCTCAACGAAACTCTCGGTGGCGAGGACGGCGGCTTCGAAGGCCGCGTCGTCAAGGGCACCATCACCGCCATCGAAAACGACCTGGCCGTCATCGACGTAGGCCTGAAGAGCGAAGGCCGCGTCCCGCTGCGCGAATTCGCGATGCCGGGCCAGAAGGCTGACCTGAAGGTCGGCGACGAAGTCGAAGTCTATGTCGACCGCGTCGAGAACGCCCATGGCGAAGCGATGCTGTCGCGCGACCGCGCCCGCCGCGAAGCCGCATGGGACAAGCTGGAAAGCGAGTTCACCGAGAATGCCCGCGTTGAAGGCGTCATCTTCGGCCGCGTCAAGGGTGGCTTCACCGTCGACCTCGACGGCGCCGTGGCGTTCCTGCCGGGCAGCCAGGTCGACATCCGCCCCGTGCGCGACGTCACCCCGCTGATGGACATCCCCCAGCCCTTCCAGATCCTCAAGATGGATCGCCGCCGCGGCAATATCGTCGTGTCGCGGCGCGCCATCCTGGAAGAGACCCGCGCCGAGCAGCGCAGCGGCCTCATCCAGACGCTGGCCGAAGGTCAGGTCATCGAAGGTGTGGTCAAGAACATCACCGATTATGGCGCGTTTGTTGATCTGGGCGGCATTGACGGCCTGCTGCATGTCACCGACCTCAGCTACAAGCGTATCAACCACCCCAACGAGATGATCAACATCGGCGACACCGTCCGCGTGCAGATCATCCGCATCAACCGCGACACCCAGCGCATCTCGCTGGGCATGAAGCAGCTGGAAAGCGATCCGTGGGAAGGCGCGAGCGCCAAGTATCCGGTCGGCGCGAAGCTGTCGGGCCGCGTTACCAACATCACCGAATATGGCGCCTTTGTGGAGCTGGAAGCCGGTATCGAGGGCCTGGTCCATGTCAGCGAGATGAGCTGGACCAAGAAGAACGTCCATCCGGGCAAGATCGTCAGCACCAGCCAGGAAGTCGATGTGATCGTCCTGGAAGTCGACGAGGACAAGCGCCGCATCTCGCTCGGCCTCAAGCAGGCCCAGAGCAATCCGTGGGACAGCTTCGCAGAGAAGCACCCGGTCGGTTCGGTCGTCGAGGGCGAAGTCAAGAACGCCACCGAGTTCGGCCTGTTCATCGGTCTGGACGGCGATGTGGACGGCATGGTCCACATGTCCGACATCGCATGGGGCATCTCCGGCGAGGACGCGCTCAACCTGCACCGCAAGGGCGAGGCCGTTCAGGCGATCGTGCTCGACATCGACACCGAAAAGGAGCGCATCAGCCTCGGCATGAAGCAGCTTGAGCGTGGCGCGCCTGCCGCTGGTAGCGCCGGCACGTCCTCCGCAAGCTCGGGCCTCAACAAGAACAGCGTGACCACGGTCACCGTTCTTGAAGTCCGCGATGGCGGTCTCGAAGTGCAGGCGGGTGAAGACGGCGCAACCGGCTTCATCAAGCGCAGCGACCTTGGCCGCGACCGCGACGAGCAGCGCCCCGACCGCTTCCAGGTCGGCCAGAAGTTCGACGCAATGGTCATCGGTTTCGACCGTGCGAAGAAGCCGAACTTCTCCGTCAAGGCTCTGCAGATCTCCGAAGAGAAGCAGGCTGTTGCACAGTATGGCTCGTCCGACAGCGGCGCTTCGCTTGGCGACATTCTTGGCGAAGCCCTGAAGGCCCGCAACGACGGCTGATCGCTTACTTGCGATTACGAGTCGTTACGGACTCTACGACTTGAAAAGGCCCGCCGCACTCAAATGGATGCGGCGGGCTTTTCATTTGACCCGAAATGGATCAATTGCCACGACTATGGCGGGTCAAATAGCATGATATTGATTTAATGGGACAAGTCTTGCGCATTAGCATGATTGTCATGTCCAGCGCTTTTAGTTAAAAGACTGTTCAACATGACCGCGTGGGGGCGTCATGTGCGCAGTGGAGGGGTAATGATCCGATCCGAACTTGTTCAGAAGCTGGCCGAAGACAATCAGGGACTGACACTTCAGGAAATCGAGCGGATCGTCGATCTGTTCTTCCGCGAAATTATCGACCAGCTGGCCTCGGGCGGTCGGGTAGAGTTGCGCGGCTTCGGCGCCTTCACGACCCGGTCGCGCGATGCGCGCACGGGCCGCAATCCCCGCACGGGCGAAGCGGTGCCCGTAACGGCCAAGCGCGTCCCCTATTTCAAGCCCGGCAAGGAAATGCGCGAGCGCCTCAACGAAGGTTGACGCTTCCTCTCCCCCTTCTTGACGTCTCCACCCGAAATCTTCACTGGCATTGCGTGACCGGTTTACCGGTACAGATGCGGACGTGGCGAAATCGGTAGACGCAGCGGACTTAAAATCCGCCTCCCGTAAGGGAATGCGGGTTCAAGTCCCGCCGTCCGCACCAATCAGGCGACAAGCGCCGTCTCTCTCCGTCCGCTCCGCACTCATGGTAAGCGACCGTGCAATGACCTCGCCATTGTGAGATAATCGCCCCACGACGACTCGATACAGGGTTGCGTAGAGGATGTGGGAGGAAGCGATGACCGGGATACCCTGGCATTCTGCGGCCGTTCTGACGTTTCCGGACGGTACGGCAAGCATCGCATCGACATTGGCAAATTGTTGCGATCTGGTGGCCGGGACCAGCATGGAACGGCGAAGGAAAGCCGTTATTCATTGCAAGGAGCCGATCACCGTCGGCCGCCAGCGATTGCCGGAAATCTTCAGCCGCGACGATATGTACCTGCTGGTTGCGGAATATCTGAACGAACATATTGCCGTCGACTAATGGCCATCCGGCCGCTTGTGCCAAGATATGACCGCTCCGTTCTCCCTACTGTTCGGCATTCTGCGCCGAAACTAGCCCTTTGCGCGTCCGGGCCGTCTTGATAACAAGGTTTCGGAACATCGGCAGGGGGCGCTGTGGTGGGCAGGAGCAAGCTGACATTCGACTGGGCGAATGCGCGCGCAAAGGATGGCGCCCTTTGGGTCGATTGCCATGACGGATCCAACATTGTCGCCAAGATCAGCCAGGGCACCATCGACGCGGCGGTGAAAGCCGGCACAGGCGCCCCTCTCCATGACGACGGCAACAGGCGCCTATGGCTCGAATCCGCCATACGCCGGCGGTACATCGCAACCCGGCCAAACGGCAGGACGGCCCGCAAAAAACCCGATGATTTGGAAATACTGATCGTCGGCAAGGAGGATTTTGCCTGACGAGCCATCCGTAATGGGCGTCAGTGGGCCGCCTCCTTCACGGCCTCCATCGCCACGAATGTCGATGTGCTGGCCACATGAGGAAGGCTGGAAATCTTCTCCCCCAATATACTGCGATACTTGCGAATATCGGCGGTGCGCACTTTCAGCAGATAATCGAAACTGCTGGCCATCATATGGCACTCCTCGATTTCCTTGATCCGGCGCACGCCTTCATTGAATTCCTGCAAGGCCTTCTCACGCGTGTCGGACAGTTTCACTTCGGTAAAGGCGATATGATCCAGGCCCAACCTCGCCGGATCGACGATCGCGCGGAAGCCGGTGATATAGCCTTCGTCGATCAACCGTTTCAGCCGCACCTGACAGGGCGTCTTGGAAAGCCCGACCCGTGCCGCCAGCGCGGTCACTGTCATCCGGCCATCCTGTGACAATTGGTCGATGATCCGCAGGTCGAATTGGTCGATTTGGCTATCGTGATCGATTTTTGAGGTCATATATACCAAATCTATGGCAATTTTCAGACGAATACTATCATAATTCTGCCCAATTAGGCCAGATCGCCAAACAAGAATATGGTAGGAAAAGATCAGACATTGTTCGCCCTGAAGAGGTTCCCATGCCGTCTGCGCCGCAAACCCAGCCTTTCGTATTCTTCGCTCCGCCCATCCGCGAAGCGTCCGCGCTGCGTCAGGCAATTACGGCGGCCTATCGGCGGTCGGAACCCGAATGCGTACAGGCGTTGCTGGACCAAGCGACGCTACCCGAGAACATCCGCGCAGCCGCAGCGGCAACCGCGACCACACTCGTCACCGCCCTGCGCGCCAAGCATAAGGGCACGGGCGTCGAGGGGCTGGTGCAGGAATATGCGCTCTCCAGTCAGGAGGGCGTGGCCCTCATGTGCCTTGCCGAGGCGCTGCTTCGCATTCCCGACGACGCCACCCGCGATGCGCTGATCCGTGACAAGATCGCCGACGGCGACTGGAAATCGCATATGGGCGGCGGCCGGTCCCTGTTCGTCAATGCCGCGACCTGGGGCCTGGTCGTCACTGGCAAGCTCGCCACCAGCGTCAACGACCGGGGCCTTGCCGCCGCCCTCACCCGCCTGATCGCCCGCTGCGGCGAGCCTGTGATCCGGCGCGGCGTCGACATGGCCATGCGCATGATGGGCGAGCAGTTCGTGACCGGCGAGACGATCGCCGAAGCCCTCAAACGCTCCCGGCCATTGGAAGCACGCGGCTTTGCCTACAGCTATGACATGCTTGGCGAAGCGGCAACCACGGCTGCCGACGCCACCCGCTACTATGCGGACTACGAACAGGCGATCCACGCCATCGGCAAGGCGTCCAACGGCCGCGGCATCTATGAAGGCCCCGGCATCTCGATCAAGCTGTCGGCGCTTCACCCGCGCTATGCCCGCGCCCAGAGCGCCCGCGTTATGACCGAACTCCTGCCCCGCGTGAAGGCGCTCGCCATCATCGCAAAATCCTACGGCATCGGCCTCAACATCGACGCAGAGGAAGCCGACCGGCTGGAACTCTCGCTCGACATGCTGGAGGACTTGGCGCTCGACCCCGATCTCGCGGGCTGGAACGGCCTGGGGTTCGTGGTGCAGGCCTATGGCAAGCGCTGCCCCTTCGTCCTCGACTGGATTATCGACCTCGCCCGGCGCGCCGATCGGCGGATCATGGTCCGCCTCGTCAAGGGCGCCTATTGGGACGCCGAGATCAAACGCGCCCAGGTCGACGGCCTCCCTGACTTTCCCGTCTACACCCGCAAGGTCCACACGGACCTCGCTTATGTCGCCTGCGCGCGGAAACTGCTCGGCGCGCGGGACGTCGTCTTTCCGCAATTCGCCACGCACAACGCCCAGACCCTGGCCACCATCTATCAGATGGCGGGACCGGATTTCGCGATCGGCGACTATGAGTTCCAGTGCCTCCACGGCATGGGCGAGCCGCTCTATGACGAGGTGGTCGGCAAGGAGAAGCTCGACCGCCCCTGCCGCATTTACGCCCCCGTCGGCACCCATGAGACTCTGCTCGCCTATCTCGTCCGCCGCCTGCTGGAAAACGGCGCGAACTCCTCTTTCGTCAATCGCATTTCCGACCCGCAAGTACCGATCGCGGACCTGATCGCCGACCCGGTCGAGATCGTGCGCACCAAGCCGGTTCCCGGCCGCAAGCATGACCAGATCGACCTCCCCGCTGATATCTACCGGGGCCGCAGCAACAGCGCCGGGCTTGACCTCTCCAGCGAAACGACCCTCGCGCTCCTCACCCAAGCCCTGCAGGCGAGCGCCGCCCGCGCCTGGACAGCCGCACCCGCCTTCACGGCTGGGAACGGCACAGCGCGCGACGTCCTCAATCCCGCCGATCATGGCGACATCGTCGGCACCGTTGTCGAGGCTTCCCCCGATGACGTTGCCGCCGCCTTGTCCCGCGCCGCAAAGGCCGCGCCGACATGGGCCGCAACCCCGCCCGCCGATCGCTCCGCCTGCCTCGACCGGGCCGCCGACCTGATGCAGCAGGCGATGCCGACCCTGCTCGGCCTGATCGCGCGGGAAGCGGGCAAGTCCATTCCCAACGCCATTTCCGAAGTGCGCGAGGCGATCGACTTCCTGCGCTATTATGCCGCGCAGGCCCGCCGCACGCTCGGGCCGGCCCATGCCCCGCTCGGCCCGGTAACCTGCATCAGCCCGTGGAATTTCCCGCTGGCGATCTTCACCGGCCAGATCGCCGCCGCGCTGGTCGCGGGCAATCCCGTCCTTGCCAAGCCTGCCGAGGAAACGCCCCTCATCGCGGCCGAGGGCGTCCGCATCCTCCACGAAGCCGGCATTCCCGCTGAGGTCCTGCAACTCCTCCCCGGCGAAGGCCCGGTCGGCGCTGCGCTGGTCGGCGCGCCGGAAACCGCCGCCGTCATGTTCACCGGATCGACCGAGGTGGCCCGCCTTATCCAGAAGCAACTGGCGGCGCGCGTCTCTGCCAGCGGCAAGCCGATCCCCCTGATCGCCGAGACCGGTGGCCAGAACGCCATGATCGTCGATTCCTCCGCCCTTGCCGAACAGGTGGTCGCCGACGTCATCGCCTCCGCCTTCGACAGCGCGGGCCAGCGCTGCTCGGCATTGCGCATCCTCTGCCTGCAAGAGGATGCCGCCGACCGCATCCTCACCATGCTGAAGGGCGCGCTGCACGAACTGTCGATCGGCCGCACCGACCGCCTATCCGTGGATGTCGGCCCCGTCATCACGGCAGAGGCAAAGGCCAATATCGAGGCGCATATCGACCGGATGCGCGCACTCGGCCATTCCGTCCAGCAAATCGGCCTCGCGGCGGACGCAGGCCAGGGTACGTTCGTGCCTCCCACCATCATCGAAATGGACAGCCTGTCCGATCTCGATCGGGAAGTGTTCGGCCCCGTGCTGCACGTCATCCGCTATCGCCGGTCGCAGATCGATCGCCTGATCGACGCCATCAACGCCACCGGCTACGGCCTGACCTTCGGCCTCCACACCCGCCTGGACGAGACGATCGCGCATGTCAGCGGCCGGATCAGGGCGGGCAATCTCTACGTCAACCGCAACATCATCGGCGCGGTCGTCGGCGTGCAGCCCTTCGGCGGGCGCGGGCTGTCCGGCACTGGCCCGAAGGCTGGCGGCCCACTCTATCTCGGCCGCCTTGTCGAAAACGCGCCGGTTCCGCCAGAGCACAGCTCCGTCAGCACCGACCCAGCATTATCCGATTTCGCGCTATGGCTCGATGCGCAGGGTGAGTCCCAACTGGCGGAAAAGGCACGCCATTATGGCAGCGTATCGGCGCTTGGCCTGCAGATCGCCCTGCCCGGCCCGGTGGGGGAAAGCAATATCTACGCCCTCCATCCGCGCGGGCGCATCTTGCTGATCCCGCAAACGCGCGAAGGGCTGCATGAGCAGGTCGCCGCCATCCTCGCCACCGGGAATGATGCGGTGATCCACGGGGATATCGGTCTGGCGAACGACATCCCTGCCAACGTTGCCGGCCGCATCTCCCGATCGACCGACATCGCCGCGTCCGGACCTTATGCGGGCGCGCTTGTCGAGGGTGCCGCCGACAAGGTCATCGCCGCGCAACAGATGATCGCTGCCCTGCCCGGCCCCATCCCGCTGGTGCAGGCCAGCGACGATGCGGGCGGCTACTGCCTCGACTGGCTGCTGGAGGAAGTGTCGACCTCGATCAACACCACGGCGGCCGGCGGCAACGCCAGCCTGATGACGATCGCGTGACGGGCGCGTGATGAGGCTTGACGCCACCCCCAAAACTTAGGATTGCAGGCGCGCCGCGGGTGTAGCTCAATGGCAGAGCAGAAGCTTCCCAAGCTTACGACGAGGGTTCGATTCCCTTCACCCGCTCCATAGACAACAGGCGTATCGATCGGCAGATGACAAGGTGCCGGTCATTTTTCCGGCTTCAGACAGTCTCCGCCCAGGCATATGAACAGCAAGGGGGACGGCGTCATGCTCAAGTCCATTCTCGTCCTCATCGCATCGGGCCTGATCGCGGCGTCCGCGCAGGCGCAGGTCGCGCCCTTCCCCGCCAGTTTCAAGATCGAGAATATCGCCACCAACGGCACGACGCTCAGCGTGCGGGTCGGCGGAAAGGGTCCAGCGGTCGTCCTGCTTCATGGTTACGGCGAGACAGGATACATGTGGGAACCGATGGCGGTCGATCTGGCCCGCGACCACACCGTCATCGTCCCCGACCTGCGCGGCATGGGCCTGTCCGATTATCCCGCCGGCAGCTATGACAAGAAGACCCAGGGCAAGGACATCTCCGGCCTTCTCGACAGCCTTAAGATCAAGCAGGTCGATCTCGTCACCCATGATATCGGCAATATGGTCGGCTATGCCTTCGCCGCCGAGAACCGGGATCGCGTGAAGCATTTCGTCCTGATCGACGCGCCGCTGCCGGGCGTCGGTCCGTGGGAGGAAATCCTCAAGAACCCGCTGCTCTGGCACTTCCGTTTCGGCGGCCCCGACATGGAGCGGCTGGTCGCCGGGCGCGAGCGCATCTATCTCGACCGCTTCTGGAATGAATTCTCGGCAACGCCCGCGCGCTTCACCGAAGCCTCGCGCGAACATTATGCCGCGCTCTACGCCCGGCCGGGCACCATGCATTCCGGCTTTGCGCAGTTCGCCGCCTTCGATAAGGATGCGAAGGACAACCAGGCGTTTGTGGCCGAAGGCAAGCTGGCCATGCCCGTTCTCGCTTTGGGTGGCGAGAAATCCTTCGGCCCTATGATGGCGACGGTCATGCGGTTCGCCGCGACGAATGTGACGGAGGGCGTGGTCCCCGATTCCGGGCACTGGATCATGGAGGAAAATCCGGCGGCGACGGTCACCATGGTGCGCGCATTTCTGACGGGCAAGAAATGATCCCGTTGGCCTTGATCCGCCATGCATGATAGACCTTGACTGTATCATATCAATAATACAGTCTTCGGCACGGTTATGAACGACACGCCCTCCGGCTCCCACGAATTCGGCACCGCGCCGCAACCCGCCGCCACCGGGCCGTCCCCCTTCGGCGGAGGGCCGCCCAGTTCGTTCCCGCCACGCTCTTCGCTGCGCAAGAGGCTGCGGATATTCGCCTGGATCGCAGCGGGCCTCCTCGCCATTTTCTTCGCGCTCGTCGCTTGGCTGGCGGTCACCGCCCCGCTCTCCCGCTCGCTCAAGCCCATTTCGCCCCCCAGCATCACGCTCATCTCCGCCGACGCGCAAGTCATCTCTCGCAAAGGCGCGATCATCGACAAGCCTGTCGCCATCGCCGGCCTGCCCAAGCGCGTGCCGGAGGCGTTCATGGCGATCGAGGACCGCCGCTTCTACAGCCATTGGGGCATCGACCCGCGCGGCATCGCCCGCGCCATGTGGCGCAACCTGTGGGCGGGCGGCACCAAGGAAGGCGGCAGCACGATCACGCAGCAACTCGCCAAGGGCGTATTCCTCAACAATGACCGCACTGCTGGGCGCAAGCTGCGGGAGGCTCTGATCGCCTTCTGGCTGGAGGCATGGCTGACCAAGGACCAGATCCTGGAACGCTACCTCTCGAACGTCTATTTCGGCGACAATGTCTATGGCCTGCGCGCGGCCTCGCTTCATTATTTCAACCGCCAGCCTGGAAAGCTGACGATCTCGCAGGCGGCGATGCTCGCAGGACTCTTGAAGGCCCCGTCCCGCCTTGCGCCCACCGCCAATCTGGCCGGCGCCCGCGCCCGCGCGCAACTGGTCATCCACGCCATGGCCGAGGCGGGCTTCATCACCGCCGAGCAGGAGCGCGAGGCCCGCCCCGCCGTCCTCGACGTGCGCGAGGCACCCGAGTCGACCAGCGGCACCTATTTCGCCGACTGGGTATTGCCTGAAGCCCGCGACCGCGCCGGCGCAGTTTATGGCGCACAGAACGTCACGACGACGATGGACTCTACGCTCCAGAAGATCGCCGAGGGCGCCGCCCGCCGCGCGCCGCTGGGCAAGGCGCAGGTCGCCATCGTCACCATGAAGCCGGACGGCAGCGTCGTCGCCATGATCGGCGGCAAGAGCTACCAGAAAAGCGCTTTCAATCGCGCGATCCAGGCACGGCGGCAGCCCGGCTCTACCTTCAAGCTGTTCGTCTACCTCGCCGCCTTCCGCGCCGGGATGACGCCGGACGACATGATCGACGACACGCCGATCACTGAGGGCGAATATCGCCCGGCCAATCATGACCGCAAATATCGCGGCCGCATCACCCTGCGTCAGGCGTTCGCGGTATCGAGCAATGTCGCCGCCGTCAGGATCGCCGAGAAAGTCGGCGTGAAGGCGGTGATCAAAGCCGCCCGAGACCTTGGCGTGCGCAGCCCGCTGGGTGAGGATCCCAGCCTCGCGCTTGGCACCTCCGAAATCACCCTGCTGGAACTGACCCAGGCATATGCCGCCATCGCCGCCGGCGCCTATCCGGTCATCGGCCACGGCCTGCCGCCCGAGGAACAGAGCTGGCTCGCCAAGCTGATGGACCGGCAGAAGGCGTTCAGCGACGATCAGCTCAAGATGATCCGCGACCTCCTGTCCTCCGCCGCCAATCGCGGCACCGGCAGCGCCGCCGCTTTGCGCACCAGCACCTTCGGCAAGACCGGCACGACGCAGGACAATCGGGACGCACTGTTCGTTGGCTATGCCGGCGGCCTCGTCACGGGCGTATGGGTAGGCAATGACGACAACACGCCCTTGCCCGGCATAGCGGGCGGCGGCATCCCGGCGCGCATCTGGCGCGACTTCACATCCCGCGCCATCGGCGAGCCGACCGTGGATGAGACGCCGGCCGATAGTGACGAGGACCTGGTCAACGCCATCGCGAACGTGAATGTCGAAACCGGCATCGGCAATCTGTCCATCGGCATCGGCCCGGACGGCCTCAATCTCGACCTTGCCCCGCTACGCACGAGAGAGCCACCCGCTCCGATCGCGCCGCCAGCACCCGCCCAGCCGAGGATAACGCCTCCGTCTACGCCGCCGGCGAACGAGCAGTAGCGCTCGCGCGTTTTTAATCCGTTCGTCCTGATTAGCCATCGAGCCTGTCGAAATGGCGTATCGAAGGACCTGAACTTGGCGCAAGATGCTTCGATATGGGCCGTCGACAAGCTCAGTCCCTATTCAGCACGAACGGTGAAAGTTTGCGGACAGGCTCACCCCTCCTCCACAGATGACGTCCCCGTCCCGCCCGCCTATAGCGGCGCCAACCGAATCATCCGCCGCAAGGGGCCATTCCCATGAAATTCTTCGCCGACACCGCCGACACCGCCGAAATCAAGGATCTGGCCGCCACCGGCCTGCTGGATGGCGTTACCACCAACCCCTCGCTGATCCACAAGTCGGGCCGCAAGTTCGTCGAGGTCGTCGCGGAAATCTGCAAGATCACGGACGGCCCCGTCTCCGCCGAAGTCGTTGCGCTCGACCATCCCACGATGATGAAGGAAGCGGAAATCCTGCGGAAGATTGCGGACAATGTCTGCATCAAGGTGCCGCTGACCATCGACGGCCTGAAAACCTGCAAGGCGCTGTCGGACGAGGGCACAATGGTCAATGTGACCTTGTGTTTCTCCGCTAACCAGGCGCTGCTGGCGGCAAAGGCTGGAGCGACCTTCATCTCGCCCTTCGTCGGCCGGCATGACGATAATGGCTTCGACGGCATGCGTCTGATTGAGGACATCCGCCTCATCTACGACAATTACGCCTTCGCCACCGAAATCCTAGTCGCCAGCGTCCGCCACCCCATCCATGTGCTAGAGGCCGCGAAGATCGGCGCCGACGTGATGACCGCGCCGCCTGCCGTCATCAAGGCGCTGTTCAACCACGTCCTGACTGACAAGGGCATTGCCGGCTTCCTGGCCGATTGGGAAAAGACCGGTCAGACGATCGTTTGATTTCTACGCCGATCCCAACTCTCCCACCTCCGTTCGCTTCGAGCGATTTCGAGAAGCATGGCGCGCTGTGTCTCGACTTCGCTCGACACGAACCGGTCTAGGGCTAATTCCAAAACGGCATTAGGGGCAGATAAGCCCACCCCCACTCCCCTACTGCCCAAACCCCTTGGGCGCAGCGTCGATCACCGCAAAGCTCCCCGGATTGACCTGGCTAACTTCCAAGGCCCTCTCCGCCACGCCGTTTGCGCCGAAGCGGAACGCGCCGTCGATCCCCGTAAAGCCGCCCGCATCGGTCAGGCGCTTCACCGGGAACGGCGTGCCAGGTTTCCATTCCTGCGACATCTTCACCGTCAGCAGCACGGCGTCATAGCCGAGCGATGACAGCCGGAACGGCGTCGTCCCGAAGCGCGTCCGGTATTTCGTGGCCAACTGCCGGTAATAAGTGTCGGACACGCTGGCGAACCATGCGCCGTTGACGGCCGTATTGGCCGCCAGCGCGCTTTCCGTATTCCACAATTCCGTGCCCAGGATGCGCGCATTGGCGGCCCCACGCTTGCGGACCAGCGGTGCGATCTGGATCGCGGCGCGGCCGCTGTCGGCAATCAGGATCGCATCATAGGCGTCGCCCTGCGGCAGCTTCTGTACGGCGGCAGCGAAGGACCCCGCCGTCCGGTCGAACGTCTGCATCGACACAACCGTCCCGCCCGCGCCTTCTACAGTGCGCAGCAGGGCGTTGCCTGACCGCTCGCCATAGGTGCCGCGCGGCACCAGCGCAGCGAAGCGCGTCATGCCCTTGCCCCGCGCATAGGTGATGATCCGCTCGATCGACTGGGTTGGGCTGTACCCCATCAGGAACGTGCCGTTGCCCGCGACGCTGGTGTCGTTGGAGAAAGTGATGACCGGCACGCCGGCCTTCTGCGCGATCGGGCTGACGGCGCGCACGTCGGTCGCAATCAGGGGGCCAAGGATCAGCCTGTTGCCCTCGGCGATCGCCTTCTGCGCAGCCGCAGCCGCGCCAAGATTGGTGTCGTATGTGGTGACGCGCACCTTCTCCGTCCGGCTGTCGAGCAGCGCCAGCGTCGTCGCATTGGCGATCGACTGGCCGACTCCGGCGTTCGCGCCCGTCATCGGCACCAGCAGCGCGACACGGTTGCGCAGCGTATCGGTGGGCAGGCCTTGCTCCACACCCGGCTGCACCGGCCCGGTCGGCCCAGTGGTCACCGGGCCCTTGCCCTTGGGCACGATAGACTGACAGCCGGCGACCATCAGGGCGCACGCCACGAATAGCAGGCGCGCGCCTCTTCCTACCACAGGCCATATGCCTGCTTGCCGTCCGGCATCCGTCTCTGTCATCTGGTCATCCTATGGAAACTTCTCTTGCACCCGGTCTCTACATCGTTGCGGGTCCGATCGGCAACCTCGCCGACCTCACGCCGCGAGCCGCCGAAATCCTGCGTCTGGCGGACGTGATCGCCGTCGAGGACACGCGCGTCAGCGCCAAATTGCTGCGCCACGCCGGGTCCGACCGGCCGATGGTCCCCTATCATGATCATTCGAGCGATACCCTCCGCCAACGCCTGTTGGAACGCATGGTTAACGAATCGGTTGCGCTGCTTTCCGATGCGGGAACGCCTTTGATCTCTGATCCGGGGTACAAGCTTGTCCGGGACGCGCGCGCCGCCGGACGGTTCATCACCAGCCTGCCCGGCCCCAGCGCCGCCATCACCGCGCTCACTTTATCCGGTCTGCCCACCGACCGCTTCCTCTTCATGGGCTTCCTCCCTTCCAAGGCGAAAGCCCGCGCCGACAGCCTCGCCGAGGTCGCTACGCTCCGCGCCACGCTTATCTTCTACGAAAGCGGCCCCCGCCTGTCCGTCAGCCTTGCCGCCATGGCCGAAACACTGGGCGACCGCGACGCCGCCGTCGCGCGGGAGATCAGCAAGACGTTCGAGGAAACGGTGACAGGCACGCTCCTGTCCCTCTCCACCCGCTACGCCGATGCCCCGCCAAAAGGCGAGATCGTCGTCATCGTCGGCCCGCCCGGCGAGGCCGGACCCGCCAGCGAAGAAGATGCCGACGCCGCCCTGCGCGAAGCCATGGAACGCTTGCCCGTGTCCAAGGCCGCAGGCGAGGTCGCGAAAAAGCTCGGCCTCGACCGCCGGGAACTCTATGCCCGCGCCATGACGCTGAAGGGATGAAGCCGCCCAAGCTGGCCCGACTACAGGCCGAGAAGCGCAGCCGTCAGGCAGAGCGCATCTGCGCCTGGTGACTGCGGCTGAAGGGCTGGAAAATACTCGCCCGCCGCGTCCGCACGCCGCTCGGCGAAATCGACCTGATCGCCCGGCGCGGCGCCATGATCGCCTTCGTGGAGATGAAGGCCCGCGCGACCGCTGCCCAACTCGACTTCGCGATCGACGAACGCCGCCTCTCCCGCGTCGCCGCCGCCGAAATCCTGTAGCCGACCTACATGCAGCCGGCCGACGATATGCGAATCGACGTGATGCTCCTTGCGCCCGGCCGCGCGCCGCGCCATCTGACCAACGTCTGGCATGGGGGGGTGATTGGATTTTTCCGGTCCCCGTTCGTCCTGAGTAGCCATTGAGCTTGTCGAAATGGCGTATCGAAGGATCGTCTGAAGCGCAGTGCTTCGATACGGGTCTTCGACTTCGCTCAGCCCCTACTCAGCACGAACGGACTTTGGATAGGATTGAACCGCATGACCCTGAACGTCGCCGTACAGATGGACCCGATGGAAGGCATCAAGATCGGCGGGGATTCGACATTCCACGTCATGCTAGCGGCGCAGAAGCGCGGGCATAAGCTCTATCACTATCTTGCGCCCGACATCACCTTCCGCGACGGCCGCGTCGTCGCTCTCGCCCGCCCGGTGGAGGTGCGCAAGGTGCAGGGCGACCACTTCACCTTCGGCGATCCGGTTGCGCTCGACCTTGGCCGCGACATCGACGTCGTTCTGATGCGGCAGGACCCGCCCTTTGACCTCAGCTACATCACCGCCACCCACCTGCTGGAGCGCATTCAGGGCGAGACACTGGTCGTCAACGACCCCGCCGCAGTTCGCAACGCGCCGGAAAAGCTGTTCGTCCTCGACTATGCGCGGTTCATGCCGCCCACGATGATCACCCGCGACCTTGCCGAGGTGAAGAGCTTCCTCGCCGAACATGGCGAGATCGTCGTCAAGCCGCTCTACGGCAATGGCGGCGTCGCGGTGTTCCATGTTGATGCCAAGGGCTCCAACCTTTCGTCGCTCGTGGAATTGTTCAAGGCATCATGGGTCGAACCCTTCATGGTTCAGGCCTTCATTCCTGGCGTCGCCAGCGGTGACAAGCGCATCGTGCTGATCGACGGCGAAGTCGCGGGCGCGGTCAACCGCATCCCCGGCGCGGGCGAAATCCGCTCCAACCTAGCCGTGGGCGGCTCGGCGGCCAAGACCGAACTGACGCCCGAAGAGCGCGAAATCTGCGCCGCCATGGGACCAGAACTCAAGCAACGCGGCCTGCTGTTCGTCGGCATCGACGTGATCGGTGGCAAATGGCTGACGGAGATCAACGTCACCTCGCCCACCGGCATCGTCTCGATCGACGCCTTCGACGGCGTCGATACCGGCGGCATGATCTGGGACGCCATTGATGCGCGGTTGAAGGCGCGGGGATAAGAGCAGACCCGTGCCTCTCCTTCCACGTCATCCCAGCGAAGGCTGGGATCTCGGGCCACCTGGCGCGTCCCCGCCTGAGGTCCCAGCCCCCGCTGGGACGACGGAAGATAAATCATGACCAACTGGGTCCTGCACCTCATCGACTCCGGCGGATATTGGGGCATCGGCTTCCTGATGTTCCTGGAGAATGTCTTTCCGCCCATCCCGTCGGAACTCATCATGGGCGTTGGCGGTATCCGTGTCGGACAGGGCCGCATGGAGATGTTGCCGCTGATGATAGCCGGCACCATCGGCACCACGCTCGGCAATTATGTCTGGTATATGTTCGGCTGGCACATGGGGATGAAGCGCATCAAGGCGCTGGTCGACCGCTTCGGCCGGATCGCGACCATGGACTGGGGCCATGTGAAAGCGCTTAATCGCCTGTTCGAACGCTATGGGCAGGTTATCGTCTTCGGCTTCCGCTTCATGCCGACCTTCCGCACGATGGTCTCCCTCCCCGCCGGCCTGTTCCGCATGGGCCATGTGCGCTTCCTTGTCTGGACGGCGGCGGGCGCGACGATCTGGAACCTGATCCTTGCCTATGCCGGCTATGCGCTGGGCTATAATTTCCGGGAGATCGACAGATATATCGGGCCGATCGCGACCGCCGTGGTCGTGGTCATCGCCATCCTGTACGTCTGGCGGCTGGCCACCTGGAAGCCTTCGCCGACACCGAAGGACTGACGGCTCAGAACGGGATTTTCGTCCCCACCATTACGCGCTGCGACGTCGTGCCGTTGGCCATGCCCTGACTTTCGACATGCACATTCGCCTTCACCTTGCCGAACAGGCGCATTTCGGCGCGGCCCAACGGCGGCTCCGTACTGACAGGCTCCCGCTCGATCCGCTGGTTTCGCTTGCGCGCCGTGACGACGATGGATCCCGCCTCCGGATTCGTCTTAACGTCCTTGAGATCGAAATCCGACGAAATAGGGTTGCCGGAGACGGCGCCAACCGTTTGCAGGATCATCAGCAGACGCAGCATCGCCATCCCTTCGACCGATCGAGAAACTGTGAGGCTCCCGGAGCATTGCGGCGGATTGATGGCGTGCTCGCGCTTCAGGCGCGCGGATGGGCGTTTCGATAGATATCCAGCAGATAGGCTGCATCGACCTGCGTGTAGACTTGCGTCGATGACAGGCTGGCATGGCCGAGCAGTTCCTGCAGCGACCGCAGGTCCGCTCCCCGCCCCAGCAGATGCGTCGCAAAACTGTGCCGCAACGCATGCGGCGTCGTCCGGTCGGAGAGACCCAGCCGCCCCCGCGCGCCCTGCACCGCCCGTCGGATCAACGCTGCGTCCAGCACACCGCCTCGCGCGCCGCGAAAGATCGGCTTCCCCATTTCCGCCGGCCAGGGGCACACCGCCAGATAGGCCTCGACCGCCTGCTTCACCTGCGGCAGCAGCGGCACCAGCCGTGTCTTGTTGCGCTTGCCCGTCACCCGCAGCGTCTCGCCCAGCGGTAGCGCGTCGCCGGTAATCCCCAGCGCCTCGCTGATCCGCAGTCCCGATCCGTAGAGCAGCATCAGCACCGCCCAGTCGCGCGCGCCGATCCACCCCTCACGCGCCATCTCCGCCACATCTTCGGCCAGCGCGATCACGTCATCGGGCGACACCGGCCGCGGCACGCCCCGCTTGACGCGTGGCCCCTTGATCGCCGGCACTCGCGCGCCCTCGCCCCCCGCAAAGCGCAGGAACGTACGCACCGCGGACAATTCCCGCGCCGCCGACAGGTTGCCGATCCCATCGCCACGTCGGTCCGCCAGGAAAGACCGAATGTCTCCCGTGGACAGCCGCGTCAGGTCATTGCGGGACACATCCCCGCCCCGATGCCGAACCAGAAAATCCACCAACCGCTCCGCCGTCGCGACATAAGCGCGCACCGTATGCACCGACCGCCGCCTGTCCTGCGCCAGGAACAGGCGATACTCGGCGATCAGGGCAGAGACTGCGGTCATGCGCGGACCGTAAGACAAGCGTGGCGCTGACGCCATGCCATCACGTCATTTCAATCCCAGAAGCTTCTTTGCATTTCCATACCGTATCGCCGCCTTCTCGCCCTCCGTCAGTCCAAGCTGGTCGAATGCCTTCAGGTTCTGCGCCAACGAAAATTGGGGATAATCCGAACCCAATAAAATATGGTCCGTCCCGACGTTCCGCATCGTCCATACGAACTCCTGCTGAACCGGCGAACCCGCTGCTACAGTCACGATCGCGGATATGTCGAAATAGACATTATCGGCAAAAAGCCCTTCTGCCGTCCGCGCCAATTTCAGCACGTTCCAGAAACGGAAGTTCAGCCCACCCATATGCGCAAAGATGAATTTCGTTCGGGGCGCTGCGATGGCGAGATTGAACAGCTTCTCGCTGTCACCGGGCAGGATGTTCGCATTGTCCATCAGGACGACCACGCCCAGTTCGCCCGCGCGTTTGACCAGCGCCAACACGCGTGGGTCGGCCGGATCAAACTTCTGCGTATGCGGATGGATTTTGAGAACTTTCACGCCCAGAGCCGAGACGCGCGCCAACTCCTCCAGTGCCGTATCCCCATCATAGGGATGGACAGTCGCAATCGGCAGCATTCCAGAATGCCGTTTGCTGAGTGCGATCAGCCCATCATTGTTCGCTCGCACCTCGTCGGGCTTTCCCTCCAGCGCCTGATTGGGTCCGCCAAACCACATGGCGCCCAGGCCATTTTCCTCGACTCCCGCTGCCTTCAACTGCGCTTCATACGCCTTCAGCGAGTCCTCGCCGTGCCAAAGATGCACGTGGGAATCGAACAGCGGCTCACCCGCTTCGAGTGCCTGACAGGAAAACAACAGCGCCGCGGCGGCTGCCAAAATATGCCTCATCATCCTCTCCATGGCTCATGAAACGGGAATGCCCTTCTAACCTCGGACGTCCTCGGGTTGAAGGCGCGTAACCACGCACCGCTTCATATCTGCCCACAACGATTCCCTTTCCCCTCCATCGTCCCTAACTAGGGGCCATGACTCGCGCCCGCGTCCTCATCCTCAACGCAGCCCTCGGCCCGCTCGACTATCGTGTTCCGCACGATATGCATGTCGAGCCGGGCAGCATCGTCGTCGCCCCGCTCGGCCCCCGTCAGCTTGTCGGCGTGGTGTGGGAGCCTGACAGCTTTCCGGAGGCCGAGACAGTGGGCGACAACCGCCTGCGTAACCTCCTCGCCGTAATCGACGCGCCGCCCCTCCCCGCGCCGCTGCGCCGCCTGATCGAATGGACGGCCGACTATTATCTCGCCCCGCCCGCCGCCGTGCTGCGGATGGCCCTCGCGTCCCTTTCGGCGCTGGAGGGCGCGCGCACCGTCATCGAATATCGCCCGACCGGCGATACCCCGGACCGGATGACCGAACAGCGCACCCAGGCGCTTGAACGCATCGGCGCGCGACAGGGTCTGGTGCGCGAACTGGCGCTGATCGGCGGCGTGTCGGACGCCGTGATCCGCGGCCTCGTCAAGTCCGGCGCGTTCGAGGCTGTAGAAGTCTCCACCGACACCCCCTTCCCCGAACCCGACCCGGACTTCGCCCCGCCAGCGCTCAGCGAAGAACAGTCCGCCGCCGCCGCCCGCTTCGTCGCCGCCGTCGACGCACAGGCGTTCGAGCCCTTCCTACTCGACGGCGTCACCGGCTCGGGCAAGACGGAGGTCTATTTCGAGGCGATCGCCCGCGCGATCCGGGACGAGAAGCAGGTCCTCGTCCTGCTCCCCGAAATCGCCCTCACCGAACCTTTCCTGGAACGCTTCGAGAAACGCTTCGGCACCGTCCCCGTCAGTTGGCACAGCGGCCTGCGCCAGTCGGAGCGCCGCCGCGCCTGGCGCGCCATCGCCTCGGGCCAGGCCAAGGTCGTCGTCGGCGCGCGCTCTGCCCTCTTCCTACCCTATGCGGCGTTGGGACTGATCGTCGTCGACGAAGCGCACGAGACCAGCTTCAAGCAGGAGGATGGCGTCCATTACCACGCCCGCGACGTCGCGGTGATGCGCGGGCTTCAGGAGGGATGCCCCGTCATCCTCGCCTCCGCCACGCCCGCCATAGAGACGCGGCATCAGGTAGAGATCGGCCGCTATACGGAGATCAAGCTGCCCGGCCGCTATGGCGGCGCGGAAATGCCGGAGATTGTCGGGCTGGATTTGCTCTCAGACCCGCCCGAGCGCGGCCGCTGGATCGCGCCGACCCTTGTGAAGGCCATCGACGAGGTGCTTGAAAAGGGCGAGCAGAGCCTGCTCTTCCTCAACCGCCGGGGCTATGCGCCGCTCACCCTCTGCCGCCATTGCGGCCATCGTTTCCAATGCCCCAACTGCACCGCCTGGATGGTCGAGCATCGCCTGACAAGCCGGCTTGCCTGCCACCATTGCGGCCATGTCATCCCCACGCCCCGCCGCTGCCCGGAATGCAGCGAGGAGGACAGCCTCGTCGCCTGCGGCCCCGGTGTAGAGCGCATCGCCGACGAGGTGGCGGAACGTTGGCCCAACGCCCGCACCGCCATCGTCACCTCCGACACGCTCTGGTCCCCGGCCAAGGCCGCCGAGTTCGTGAAGAGCGTAGAGGGCGGCGATATCGACATCATCGTCGGCACGCAGCTGGTGACGAAGGGCTATCACTTCCCCAACCTGACTCTGGTCGGCGTGATTGACGCGGATCTGGGTCTGGAGGGCGGCGACCTGCGCGCGTCGGAGCGCACCTTCCAGCAGATCGTGCAGGTCTCCGGCCGCGCGGGACGCGGGCAGAAGCCGGGTCGCGTGTTCCTCCAGACCCGGATGATGGAGGCCGGCGTCATCAAGGCGCTGATCGCCGGCGACTCCGAACGCTTCTACGCCGCCGAGACCGAAAGCCGCCGCCGCGCCAACGCCCCGCCCTTCGGCCGGTTTGCCGCGATCATCGTGTCGAGCGAGAATGCGCGGGAGGCCGCCGAAACCGCCCGCCTTATCGGCAAGAGCGCACCCCATATCGACGGCATGAGCGTATATGGGCCGGCCCCGGCCCCCCTCGCCGTCCTGCGCGGCCGCCACCGCCACCGCCTGCTCGTCCACGCCACCCGCCAGACCGACGTTCAGGCCGCCATCCGCGAATGGCTGGGCAATGTCGTGTGGAAATCCGGCACCCGGGTCGCGGTGGACGTCGATCCCTACAGCTTCGTCTAGCCGATCATTCCTTGTCCTGCTCCACGGCAGGCACCTCGACATCCAAGGAAATGGCGCCCCCTCCCGCCTCCGCATCCCTGAACGACTGCTGCATCTTCAACGCGCCCTCCCGCATGCCCGATTCATGCGGGGAGAAGGCCAGGACATCAAGAATTCGGATGGCGGCCCTGTAGTTCTTCCGGTGCGCATAGGCCGACGCTAGCATGAACCGGTAATTGGGGTTCTGCGGCAATAGCGCGAAGGCCTTCTCCAGCCCATCATAGCCAACTGCCGGCATGTCGCCTCCTCGCATCGCATGATAGCGATAGAACAGCACCAGCGGCACCGGGTCTTCCAGATCGGCCCTGTTCGCCTTGACGATGGTCGCTAGGGCCGCCTTCCAATCCTCCGGTTTGTCGCTTGCATTCGCCTTTTCCAGCAGCAATTCGGCTTTGGTGGCCAGCGCGGGCGCATATTTCGGATCGATGGCAATGGCCCTTTCCGCCGCGGCCAGCGCCGCGTCCTTATGGTCCGAAAGCATTTCCGCATCCGCCAGCACGCCCTGGGCGTCGGCGCTGGCAGGGAAATGGGCGGCCGTCTCGCGAACCCCCGCAGCAAATTTTTCACGCTCTGCTTCCGGCATGCGGGCCATCAGGCGCAGCCGATATTTCAGCAATGCCGCCTGCGCCGGGTCCAGAGCTGTGATCGTCACGGAGATGGGCGGCAGTTCCCTGGTCGTCAGGGAAGACGCTGAAATGCGGGCATTTATATAGGCGCGCAATTCCTTCTCCAGCGCCTTGTCCCCGCCCTCGAAATGATTGTCGAGCGTCACGTCCGGAACACCGGTGACGACATCCTTCAGATAGCGGGCGAATTCCGCTCCCCGCTTTTCATTGTAATGCAGATAGTGAGTAAGCAGCCAAGCCGTGCCGTAGTAGCTGTCGCCCTCAAGCGCACCCAGCCTGTCGGTGGTCCGGGCGAACAGCTTCTCCAAAGGATATATGCCCATCCTGACCAGGGTGGGCGCACGGTACAAAGGCGGGTTGCCGAAGACGATCGCCCCATCCGGCTTGAACGTCACCGTCGAATAGAATTCGGCAAACCCCTCGACATACCAGGCGGGATAGGCCGCCGGAAAATAGTGCAGCATGAAATGATGCGCATATTCGTGGAACAAGATCTGCTCGGAATCCAGATCGAACTTCCCTGCCCCGCTACGGCGCGTCACAACGGCGAACGCGTTGCGGTCCGACGTGTTATAGAAGCCGGCAGCGTTGGGATTGCGGCCGATCGATCGCACCTCTCCCATGCTGTCGAGCGCGAAAACCTGCAATGGCCGATCATTGGCCTTGCTGTCCGTCCCGCTCATAACCCGCAACAGATAATCGAACTTCTCGAGCTTCTCGGCGAACTCACGCAGTTCCTTCACATTCCCGTTGCTGTAGACGGTGAAATGCTTCGATTGCGCCTGGTTCCAGGCGGCATTGGCCTTGCTAGGCGCCAGAACCATCGCCGCTAGACACAGGCAGGCCAGCCATAATCGCATATCCCGCATGCGCCTACTCCCCCGAGTCCAGCGGAGCTAACATGGGATCGTGAAGAAATCTCGAAACACAGCCGGAATGGCTGCGATTATGCGGCCCTGCCCCGCCTTCTCATCACAACCGCATCGGCCTGAACATCGCCCGGACATCCTCGACGATCGTGTCGGGAACCTCGATCGGCGCGAAATGTCCGCCGCCGTCGTGACGGCGCTCGAACACCAGGTTGAAAATGCCGTCCATGCCCGTGCCAAGCCCGGTCGTGCCGTCATGCGTGAAGGCGCTGATGCCCGTCGGCGTCTGGATCATCGGCGACAGGCTGTGCGACGGTTGCCAAAGATTGCGCGCGGCCTCGGCATAGAACCGGGCCGACGTCACGAAGCTGTCGGTCAGCCAGTAGATCATCGCCGACGTAATCAGGAAGTCCTTGTCGAACGCCGCATAGAGCCCCTCGCGGCAATCGCCCCAGCTATGCCGCCGCTCCACCAGCCACGCGAGCAGGCCGACCGGCGAGTCGTGCAGCGCATAGGCCAGCGTCTGCGGATCGAGCACCTGCACGCAGACATGCGCCGCAATGCGCGTCTGCCAGTCGAGGAATGCCTGCCTCTCGCTGTCCGACAGCCCCTCAGGTGCTAGCGTACCAGCGGTGATGTCCCATGGCCGCTCATGGTTGAACAGGGTCAGCGGCGCGACCGTGGAGATATGGATGCCGAACAGTTCATCCGCATATTTATGCCCCAGCTGCGTCGTCGTCAGCGCCCCCCAGTCGCCGCCCTGCGCCGCATAACGGGAAAACCCCAGTTCCTGCGTCATTAGCTTGTGCCACAGGTCCGCCGTCGACCAGAAATTGACGCCGGTCTTGGTGAGCGGCGTCGAAAGCCCGAACCCCGGCATGGACGGCACGATCACCTCGAACGCATCGGCTGGATCGCCGCCATAAGAGGCAGGATCCGCCAGCGGCCGGATCACCCGATGCAGGTCCCAGAAACTCCAGGGCCAGCCATGGGACAGGATGATCGGCATCGGCGCCGGCCCACGCCCCGGCTCGCGCATAAAATGCACGGGCACGCCGTCAATCTCGACCCGATGATGGCTGAAGCTATTGATTGCCTTGTGCTGGCTTTCCCAGTCATAGCCGTCCCGCCAATAATCGAGCAGCTCGCGCAGCACCTCGCCATTCATGCCATAGGACCAGTCGGCATTTGCATAGTCATGCGGCAGATGCGCATTCGCGACGCGTTGCTTCAAGTCGGCAAGGCGCGCGGGTGACGGGTCGAACTGGATTGTCTCTATGGCCATCGGGAAGTCTTCTCCTGCCCCGTCTGGATGCGGGGTCGGATCAAGGCTCTCACAGCGCTCGATTAAAAACAATCATGAATGCATGTTTTTGACGATTGGGCCCTAAGGCCCTATCGCCCTGCTTCGGCTTCCCGCTCCAGCAGCTTCTCCTTGCGCGCCAACCCATAGGCATAACCGCCAAGGCCACCGTCGCTGCGCAGCACTCGATGGCATGGCACAAGCAGCGGCAGCGGATTGTCCCCGCAGGCAGTCCCCGTCGCCCGCGCCGCTCCAGGCTTGCCGATGCTCGCCGCCACTTCCTTGTACGAACGCGTTTCTCCCGGAGGAATTGCGCGCAGCGCATCCCATACCTCCTGCTGCAACGCAGTCCCCTGCACGTCGACCGGCAAGTTCATCCGCCGCTCCGGATGATCGGCCAGCGCCACCACGGCCGCCGCCAGATCGGCGAAACCCTCGTCCGCCGGGCGGATCTCCGCATGGGGAAAGCGCTGTGTCAGGTCCGTCTCATCCTCGTCGAAGCTGATCCGGCACAGCCCCTTGTCGGTCGCCGCGATCAGCATGGGGCCAAGGCTGCTTTGCGCCACCGTGTAGCGGATGGTCACGCCCTGCCCGCCATTGCGCCAAGCGCTCAGCGTCATGCCCAGCCGCCGGCTGGCGTCGGCATAAGCGCGGCTCGGCGCATTATAGCCCGCGTCATAGATCGCCTCGGTCACGCTGTTGCCCTCCGTCAGCGCCGCCTCCAACCGGTCGGCGCGCAGCTTGCGGGCATATGCGGCCGGGGTGACGCCGGTGTCCCGCTTGAACAGCCGGTGGAAATGGTGCGGCGCATAGCCGACCGCGCCCCCCAGCGCCTCCAGCGACAACGGCTCCTCTGCCGCGGCGATCAGCTTGAGGGCCTTCTGCACCGCCTGCCGATCCCGCCCGACCTCGTCCGGGCAGCAGCGCAGGCAGGCGCGAAATCCCGCCGCCCGCGCCGCCGACCCATCGGGGAAGAACAGGACATTCTCCCGCTTCGGATGCCGCGCCGGGCAACTGGGCTTGCAATAGATGCCGGTGGTCAGCACCGCGCCGACGAACCGCCCGTCCTGGTCACGGTCCCGGCGGGAAAAGGCGTCCCATGCGGCATCGGCGTCGATGGCGGCGGGCATGGCTTGGGGGTGAGTCATCTGGTTCATGCATCTACCCTGCCAGCGCTCCCTAGAGAAGGCTTCCCGCCCCTTGCGCTCAAAGCCAATCCATTTCCCGTTTACAACAATTCCCCAACCCATATGTAGTGCGCGGATAATGACCCTGCTCCGCCGCCTCGCCCTGATTCTGTGCCTCGCCGGCTTCGCATCGATCGCGCGTGCCGATCAGCAGGACCTGACCGCCGCCGCGCGCGGCATTGTCCGCGTCGCCATTGTCGCGACCGACGGCAACCAATCCTATTTCGTCGGCCATGGCTCCGGCATCGCCGTCGCGCCGGACAAAGTGCTGACCAACGCCCATGTCGTGGAGCTTGTCCGGGAGGAGAAGAACCTCGTCATCGGCGTCGTCCCATCGGAGGGAAAGAAGAGCTATGGCGGGAAGATCATCGCCTTCTCGCCGGGCAACGACCTCGCGCTGATCCAGCTCGATGACGGCGCCCTGCCCGTAAGCACCTTCTATGCCGGCGTGCCGCAGGACGGACAGCATGTCACGGCCATCGGCTATCCCGGCACCGTCGATCGCGCCCAAGGCCTCGACCTCCAGCAGATGATCCAGCCCCAGATCCCCGTGAAGACCAGCGGCAACATTTCCTCGGGCCGCAGCAGCAAGAGCTACGATACCCTCCTGCACACCGCTCCGCTCGCCGCCGGCAACAGCGGCGGACCGCTGGTGGACGATTGCGGCCGGGTGCTGGGCGTCAACAGCTTCGGCTCTGTCTCGGACAGCAATGCCGACGCGGAGTTCGGCTTTGCCGTGTCGAACCGCGAGGTCGCGAACTTCCTGCGTCAGGCCGGTGTCCAGTTCCTGCGCACGACTGCCGACTGCAAGTCGATCGCCGAGATCACGGACGCCGACGCCCGCCGCACCGCCGAAGAAAACGCCCAGAAGGACGCCGCCGCCCGCGCCCGGGACGAGGCGCATGACGCCGCCATGGCCAAGGCGCGCGAATCGGCCGAGCAGCAGGTCATATCCGGCCGTGAGAACGCCATGGCGATCGCCGCCGTCCTCCTTGCGCTCGCCGTGCTTGGCCTGGCCGCCGCCGGCCTCAACCATAATCAGGGTAAGGAGAAGCCCGCCCTTTATTTCGGCATTGGCGGCGGCGTGCTGCTGCTGGGTGCCCTCATCACCTTCCTGCTGCGCCCCAGCTTCTCCAGCATCGACGAGCGCGTCGTCATGCCGGACGACGGACAAGTCACCACCGCCGCGACCTATGCGCCGCTCGGTGACAATATCTGCCTCATCGACACCGCCCGCAGCCGCATCACCGTGTCGGATATGAACGATGTCGCGATCAACTGGGCGTCGGGCGGCTGCGTCAATGGCAAAACCCAGTTCATCCCTAACCGCACCGCTGCGGGCGAAAGCTGGAGCCGTATCCTTGCTCCCGCTGAGGAAGCGGTGATTTCCGTCAACAGCTTCGATCCGCAGACCGGCACCTATCGTGTCGACCGCTATCTGGCCGATGCCGACACGCTGGACCGCGCACGAGACATTCGCGCGAAATCGGACTCCGGCCAATGCTCCACCGACCCCGCCGCGCTCGACAAGATCAAGCGCATGCAGGACGACCTGCGCGCCATCCTGCCGCCCCAGCCCAACGAGCGGCTGGTCTATCATTGTCAGAAAGGCGCAGCGCCGGCGGCCAAGCCCTGAACGGCTGTCCGCTCGAACGCTAACCTCCGTTCGTCTCGAGCGAAGTCGAGAGACCAGACCCCGCGCCCCGCGATGTGTCTAACCCTAGGCCGTTCGTGCTGAGTGGGGACGGAGCTTGTCGAAGGCCCATATCGAAGTACCTCGCGCCTAGCTCAGATCCTTCGATACGCCATTTCGACTTCGCTCAATGGCTACTCAGGACGAACGGAATTTGTGTCGTTTTAACCTTAAGTTCCCTCACGCCGCCGTCCGCACATCGTCCGCCAGCCGCCCAAAGGCATTGCGCAGCCGTTCCGCCTTCCCCGCAATCGCGTCCGCGGTCTCCAGCAAACTCCCCGCCGCGCGGCGCACGTCAGTCGCCCTGTCGCGCAATTCGCTTACGCCATTGGCCGTGCTCCTTGCGCCTGACCGGACATGGGCGACGGCGATTGCGATCTCGCGGCTCGAATGCCCCTGGCTGGTGACGGCCTCGACGATCCGATCGGAATTGCGGCTGACCCCCGCCGCCATCTGTTCGACCAGCGATACGCTGTCCAACACCTCGTCGCTGGTGCCCGCTATGCGCGCAAGCTGGTCGCCAATGTCCCGCGCCGTGGCCTGCGTCTGCGCAGCCAGCAGCTTGATTTCCTGCGCGACCACGCCGAACCCCCGCCCCGCCGTACCCGCGCGACTTGCCTCTATTGCGGCGTTCAATGCCAGCATGTCGGTCTGCTGCGCAATCCCGCTGATCTGGTCCAGCGCCCCCGCTATGCCCTGCACCAGTTCGCGCAGGGCATTGGCATGCGCCCGGTTGTCCTGGCTGCGCGCATAGACCTTTGCCGCCTGCTCACGCGTGGACCCGATCGTCGCCTCCACCTCACCGACCATGCCGGACAGAGCCGTGCTCGCATCCTCGATCTGGGTCATGGTCGCCGCGATGTCGTCCACATTGCGGCTGGCGGCCATCGCCATGTCCTGTGATGTGCCGGACGCCCGGTCCATGCCTTCGGCCATGTCCCGCATCGACTGCGCAGCCGCCGCCAGACCGCTTGCAAGCATATGCAGTTCCGCGTCGGACTGGCCGAAAATATGGTCGAGCGATTCCGCCCGCCGCTGCTTGGCCGCGGCCGCCGCCTGCTCGCGAGAAGCAAGCGCAGCCTCAGCCACCCTGTTCTGCTCGCGCAGCCGTCGCCCCTCCTGCGCGCGTTGTCCCGCCAGCGCGATGGCGCGGGCAATGTCGCCAATTTCATCGCTGCGGTCCTGATGCGGGGCCTCGCCCTCGCCTTCCATACCCATCACGGCGGTGAAGGACGCAATGTCGGACAGCGGGATGATGATCTTCCGGTTCGCCAGCCGCAGCATGTACCAGCCGATGCCGATCCCCAGGATGACGACCCCGCTGAACAGCAGCTGCGTCGCCGTCGCAATGGCGGACAGGGTGCGGCGCTCGGACAGCGCCATCTCCCGCAGACCCTCCATATAGTCGCCGGACGTGGTCAGCAGTGGATCGACATTCGTATAAAAAGTGCCGGACAGGAAGAAGTCCAGCCCGTCGCGATTCTCCTGCTCCAGCAACGTGCGGAGCTGGGCCATGCCCTTGTCCGCCTGCACCCGCTCCTGCAACAGATCGCTCCACGCGACCCCGCCCGCTGTGTCTGGCACTTCCCCGTCCAGCGCCTTCCAGGCTCCGGCAATCCTGTCCTGCAAGGAGGAGATGGCGCTGGCGCCGCCCTCCGGAGTCATGTTGCCGCTATGCACCTTGTTGGCGATGCCCAGCGCCTGTTCGTAGCTGCTCGTGACGGTCTGTAGGTCCCCCAATGGACCGAAACGGTGATCGACCAACCGGGCAACGCCAAATTGGTTGATGGACGCGACCGCCAATACGAAAAGCGACAGCAGCAGCAGGGCGATGGACATCCCGATCACGGCAGCGCGCGCATGCCGGATCAGTGAGACGCGTTCGTCTTTCTGTGATTTCGTCCATGATTTCCATGGCATCTGCATGATGATGTTACGGCCCTGTGCGATGCGGAACTTGGCGCCCGCTGTCTTCCCCTCGCACCCGCTCTTGAAAATATCGTTAACGGAACGGTGTTTTCCTGTCGGCCAAACCCTTGGAAAATCGTCACAAAACAGTCATTTTTCTGTCATGAAAAGGTTAATGGCCCTCCTTTGGGACAAACGCCCAATGATGTTCCGCCACCCGACGACCGCGCCCATATGCCTGCTCCCCCGCCGATATGTATTGCCGCGCCATTCGATGTCCCATTTTGCGATCCCTTCTCCCGCCTCTGCTGCTACCGTCACATATGGTCCTTAGGCGTATTGCATCCCTGCCTCCCCCCTGCTAACCGGCCCGCACAACAGGGGGACGGGCTACCGCTTCCCTTTCTTTGCATGACCGGCATTTCAGGTGGGAGGACGGTAAGCGCGTGGAGAATTCCAGCGGTATTCAGGCAAGCCTCAGCGGGCGCTACGCGTTGGCGCTGTTCGAGCTGGCCCGTGACGGCAAGAGCCTCGATTCGGTCGGAGAAAGCCTTGGCGCGCTGAAAGCGGCGCTGGCGCAATCCCCTGATTTCAAGGCATTGACCAACAGCCCTCTCATCGGCCGTGAAGCCGCGACCAAGTCGGTCGCCGCCGTCGCCGCCTCCATGGGCCTCGACGCCCTGACCGCCAAGTTCCTGGGCGTTCTCGCCCAGAACCGCCGCCTCTCTCAGCTCCCCGCGGTCATCCGCGCCTATGAGACGCTGCTGTCGAATCACAAGGGCGAGGCCCGCGCGGAAGTGACCTCCGCGCACGCCCTTACCAAGACCCAGATCACCGCCCTTCAGAAGAGCCTGAGGGCGCGCGTCGGCCGCGATGTCGCTGTCGATGCGAAGGTCGATCCCGCGATTCTCGGCGGGCTGGTCGTCAAGATCGGCAGCCAGATGATCGACAGCTCCATCCGCACAAGATTGAACACTCTCGCCCAGGCGATGAAAGGCTAAGTCATGGATATCAACGCCGCAGAAATTTCGAAGGTCATCAAGGACCAGATCGCCAGCTTCGGCACGGAGGCGCAGGTCTCCGAGGTCGGCACCGTGCTGTCCGTCGGTGACGGCATCGCCCGCATCCACGGCCTCGACAATGTCCAGGCCGGTGAAATGGTCGAGTTCGCCAATGGCGTGCAGGGCATGGCCCTCAATCTGGAGGCCGACAATGTCGGCGTCGTGATCTTCGGCTCGGACAGCGAGATCAAGGAAGGCGACACTGTCAAGCGCACCGGCACCATCGTCGACGTTCCCGTCGGCAAGGGCCTGCTTGGCCGCGTGGTGGACGGCCTGGGCAACCCGATCGACGGCAAGGGCCCGATCGTCGCCGAAGCCCGCATGCGCGTCGAGAAAAAAGCGCCCGGAATTATCCCGCGCACCTCGGTGCATGAGCCTGTCCAGACCGGCCTGAAGGCCATTGACGCCCTGGTCCCGGTTGGCCGTGGCCAACGCGAGCTGATCATCGGCGATCGCCAGACCGGCAAGACCGCCGTCGCCATCGACACCTTTATCAACCAGAAGGGCGTCAATGCGGGCACCGACGAGGGCAAGAAGCTCTACTGCATCTACGTCGCGATCGGCCAGAAGCGCTCGACCGTCGCGCAGATCGTCAAGCAGCTCGAAGAAAATGGCGCGATGGAATATTCGATCGTCGTCGCCGCGACCGCTTCGGAGCCCGCTCCGCTCCAGTATCTGGCGCCCTACACCGGTGTCACCATGGGCGAGTATTTCCGCGACAACGGCATGCACGCCCTGATCGTCTATGACGATCTGTCGAAGCAGGCTGTCGCCTATCGCCAGATGTCGCTGCTGCTGCGTCGTCCTCCGGGCCGCGAAGCCTATCCGGGCGACGTCTTCTATCTCCACAGCCGCCTGCTTGAGCGCGCTGCGAAGATGAACAGCGACAATGGCTCGGGCTCGCTGACCGCGCTGCCGATCATCGAAACCCAGGCGGGCGACGTGTCGGCCTACATCCCGACCAACGTGATCTCGATCACCGACGGCCAGATCTTCCTCGAAACCAACCTCTTCTATCAGGGCATTCGTCCCGCGATTAACGTCGGCCTCTCGGTGTCGCGCGTCGGCTCCGCCGCGCAGACCAAGGCGATGAAGAAGGTGTCGGGCTCGATCAAGCTGGAGCTGGCCCAGTATCGCGAAATGGCTGCCTTCGCGCAGTTCGGTTCGGACCTCGACGCCTCGACGCAGAAGCTGCTGAACCGCGGCGCGCGCCTGACCGAGCTGCTCAAGCAGCCCCAGTTCTCGCCGCTGCCTTTCGAAGAGCAGACCGCGTCGATCTTCGCTGGCACCAACGGCTATCTCGATAACGTCGCCGTCAAGGACGTGAACCGCTATGAGGAGGCGATGCTCTCCTTCCTGCGTCACGACCATGCCGACGTGCTGAACGCCATCCGCGACAGCAAAGACCTGGGCGATGAGCCGAAGGCAAAGCTGAAGGCGGCGCTCGACACGTTCACCAAGTCGTTCGCGTAAACATACGATACCGTCATCCCCGCGAAAGCGGGGACCCATCTCTCGACTAGGCGACTATTCTGCCGAAGGCGAAATGGGTCCCGGATTAAGTCCGGGATGACGAAAGAGGAAGAAGACGAAACCGACGCAATGCTGACCCAGCAATCCCTCCTGGCCTGGACGATCCTGTCGATCGGCCTGGTGCTGCTTCCGGGGCCTGACACCATGTTGGTGGCGGGTCATGCGGCGCGGCGTGGGTTCCGGGCCGGCATGGCGGCGATCGGCGGTATTCAGCTCGGCGGCCTCTTCTACATGGCGCTCTGCGGCTTCGGCTTCCTCTCGGTGCTCAACGCCGTGCCCGGTCTCTTCATGGTCGTGAAGATCGCCGGCGCCATCTACCTGCTTTGGCTGGGCTTCCAGATGCTGCGCGGCGCCGTCCGTCCTGCCCCGGCAGGGGAACAGAAGGTTATGCCCGCGGGCGCGCCCTTCCGTCAGGGTTTCGTCAGCACGGTCCTCAATCCCAAGGTCGCGGTGTTTTTCCTCGCCGCCCTGGCGCAGTTCGTGGGCACCGGTCCCAACGCGCCACTGCATGGCGTGCTGCTGATCGCGATCGTCTATGCCCTTGGGCTCGTCTGGTGCATGGCGCTGGCGGCTCTGGCGACACATGCCGGCCGCAAGGTCGGGCAAAGCAGCGCGATGCGCTGGTTCGAAGGCGCCCTTGGCGTCGCATTCATTGGTTTGGCGGGCCGTCTGGCCCTGGCTCGGAACGCATAAATGGCAAGTCTGAAGGAACTCAAGGGTCGTATCGCCTCGGTCAAGTCGACCCAGAAGATCACGAAGGCCAAGCAGATGGTCGCCGCGGCGAAGCTGCGCAAGGCGCAGGCGGCGGCTGAGGCCGCCCGCCCCTACGCCCAAAGGCTGGAGGGCGTCGTTGCTTCGCTCGCCTCCAAGATCAGCGTCAGCGAATCCAGCCCGAAGATCCTCGCCGGCACCGGCAAGGACGATGTCCAGCTTCTCGTCGTCGCCAACGGTGACAAGGGTCTGGCTGGCGCGTTCAACGCCAACATCGTCAAGGCCGCCATCCTGAAGGCGCGCGAACTGATCGCCGCCGGCAAGACCGTGCAATTCTACCTTGTCGGTCGCAAGGGCCGCGCGGTCATCGCCCGCACCTTCCCAGGGAAGATCGTCGGCCAGTTCGACACGACCGAGGTCCGCACCCCCGGCTTCACCGAGGCGCAGGCGATCGCCAAGGAGCTGTCGGACATGTTCTTCGCCGGCAAGTTCGACGTCGCGACTTTGTTCTTTTCGACCTTCAAGTCGGCGCTGGCGCAGATCCCGACCGAGCAGCAGCTGATCCCCGTTCTGGTCCCGGCCAATGCCGGCCCCAGCAACGCCGCGGTGGAATATGAGCCGGACGAGGAAACGATTCTCGCCGACCTTCTGCCCCGCAACATCTCGATCCAGCTGTTTAAGGCGCTGCTTGAGAATATGGCGTCGGAGCAAGGCGCGTCGATGAGCGCGATGGACAACGCCACGCGCAACGCAGGCGATCTCATCAACAAGCTCACCATCCAGTATAACCGCAGCCGTCAGGCCGCGATCACTACCGAACTGATAGAAATCATCGCGGGCGCAGAGGCGCTGTAATTCCCGCCCAAGGAACTAAGAAGGCAAGGAACCTAGTCATGGCAATCACCAAAAGTGCCGCCACCAACAATGTCGGCAACATATCGCAGGTCATCGGCGCCGTCGTCGACGTAACCTTCCCGGACGCCCTCCCCGCCATTCTCTCGGCGCTGGAAACCAGCAACAACGGCCAGCGCCTCGTCCTGGAGGTTGCCCAGCACCTCGGCGAGAACACCGTCCGCACCATTGCGATGGACGCGACTGACGGTCTGACCCGCGGCCAGGAAGTCACCGACACCGGCGCGCAAATCTCCGTCCCCGTCGGCCCGGCCACGCTCGGCCGCATCCTCAACGTCATCGGCGAGCCGATCGACGAGCGCGGCCCGGTCGGCACCGACCTGCGCGCGCCGATCCACGCCAAGGCGCCGGAGTTCGTCGACCAGTCCACCGAGAGCGGCATTCTCGTCACCGGCATCAAGGTCATCGACCTGATCGCCCCTTACGCAAAGGGCGGCAAGATCGGCCTGTTCGGCGGCGCGGGCGTCGGCAAGACCGTGCTCATTCAGGAACTGATCAACAACATCGCGAAGGGCCATGGCGGCACCTCGGTGTTCGCGGGCGTCGGTGAGCGGACCCGTGAGGGCAACGATCTCTATCACGAATTCCTCGACGCCGGCGTTATCGCCAAGGACGCCGACGGCAACGCCATCTCCGAAGGCTCCAAGGTCGCCCTGGTATATGGCCAGATGAACGAGCCGCCGGGCGCACGCGCACGCGTCGCCCTCTCGGGCCTCACCATCGCTGAATATTTCCGTGATCAGGAAGGCCAGGACGTGCTCTTCTTCGTCGACAACATCTTCCGCTTCACGCAGGCGGGTTCGGAAGTGTCGGCGCTGCTCGGCCGTATTCCTTCGGCCGTGGGCTATCAGCCGACCCTGTCGACCGACATGGGCGCGCTGCAGGAGCGCATCACCTCCACCAACAAGGGGTCGATCACCTCGGTGCAGGCCATCTACGTCCCTGCGGACGATTTGACCGATCCGGCGCCCGCCACCTCCTTCGCTCACTTGGACGCGACCACCACGCTGAACCGCGCGATTTCGGAGCTGGGCATCTACCCGGCCGTCGATCCGCTCGACTCGACCAGCCGCGTTCTGGAGCCGCGCATCGTCGGCCAGGAGCATTATGAGACCGCCCGCGCCGTTCAGGCGATCCTGCAGAAGTACAAGTCGCTGCAGGACATCATCGCCATTCTGGGCATGGACGAGCTGTCAGAAGAGGACAAGGTCACCGTCGCCCGCGCGCGCAAGATCCAGAAGTTCCTCTCGCAGCCCTTCCATGTCGCAGAAGTCTTCACCGGCATCCCCGGCAAGTTCGTTCAGATTGAGGACACGGTGAAGTCGTTCAAGGCTGTCGTCGACGGCGAATATGACCACCTGCCCGAGTCCGCCTTCTACATGGTCGGCGGCATCGACGAAGCCGTCGAAAAGGGCAAGAAGCTGGCCGCCGAGGCAGCGTAAGGCAAACACTCTAGCCCTCTCCCGCCTTCGCGGGAGAGGGTTGGGTGAGGGTCTTTCTTCCTTTCTGTAGAGCGCGGAAAGGAAGAAAGACCCTCACCGACTTCAACTAGGCAGCAAGCTGCCAAGTCTCCGTAGCCTCTCCCGCGAAGGCGGGAGAGGGCAAGAGGTAGAAAAATGGCACTGCACTTCGAACTCGTAACCCCGGAAAAGCTCGTCCGTTCGGAGAGCGTCTACATGGTGGTCGTCCCCGGCAGCGAGGGCGATTTCGGCGTGCTTGAAGGGCATGCCCCCTTCATGTCGACCGTCCGCGACGGCGAGATTCAGGTCTTCGCCACCGCCAATGCCGCGCCGGAAAGCATCCCCGTCGTCGGCGGTTTCGCCGAAGTGAACGAAAGCGGCCTCACCGTCCTCGCGGAGAAGGCGGGTTGATCCAAGCCGCCGAGGGAGTTTCCCCCCGGTGACGCGCCCAGCCGTTCCAACGGGGATCATCCCCATGGGATGGCTGATCGGCATTCTCGCCACATGGCTTGGCCTCAGCCAGCTTTTCCTGTGGCGCTTCCTCAATGTCATGCCCGTATGGGCCTATCCGCTCGGCCTGCTGCTTCTCGGCGCTCTGGTCTGGAGCCTCGCCCGCGTCATATCGCGGATGCCCACTCCCGGACAGATCGGCCCGACCGCCCGCACGCTGCTGATTTGCTTCGCGGTCGCGATGGCCCTTCTCATCCTGGGCGGAGAGGGTCGCTTCTTCTATTCCAACATTGACTGGCAGGTGCGCGACGCTGCCCTGCGCGACATGGCGGTCAATCCCTGGCCCTTCGTCTACACCGCCCGCACTGTGCCGGATGTGCTGCGCGCGCCGATCGGCATGTTCTTCGTCCCCGCCCTTGCGTGGAAGGCGGCAGGACCAAGGGTCGCCGACATCACCCTGCTGCTCCAGAACGCCGCCCTGCTCTCGATCGTCCTGTCCCTCGGCTCGCAACTTTTCGCGCTTCGCTGGCAAAAGGCCGCCGCGCTGCTCATCCTCATCCTCTTCAGTGGCCCGGACATTGTCGGCCAATATGCCATCTGGGGTACGGTCAACGACCGCATCGAAATCTGGTCCGGCCTGCAATATTCGTCGAACATCACCCTCGCCTTCTGGGTGCCGCAGCATGCGCTCGCCGGATGGATCGCCGCCCTGCTCTTCCTGCTCTGGCATGCCAGGCGCATCCCATTGGGCGTGTTCCTTGCGCTGCTGCCGCTGACGGCGCTCTGGTCGCCCTTCGGCCTGCTCGGCGGCCTGCCCTTCGCCGGCCTCGCGGCGTTTCAGGATCTGCGCGCGCGTCGCATTGCCCTGCCGACCTTCGCCTTGCCCGCTTTGGCCTGCCTGCTGGTCCTGCCGACCCTGGCCTATCTCGGCGCGGCCGGAAGCGACGTCGGCGTCCGCTTCTACCCGATCCCGTGGCTGCACTATGCGCTGTTTGAGGGCGTCGAGGTCCTGCCCCTGCTCATTCCCGTAATGGCCTGGGGCATCCGCCAGCGGGCGGACATCCTGCTGCTGCTGGTCGTCGCCGCCTGCCTGTTGCTGATGCCGTTCGTTCAGATCGGCTGGTCGCTGGACTTCATGATGCGCGCCAGCATCCCGGCGCTCACCATCCTCGCGGTGCTGGTCGCCCGCCGCCTGTTCGTACCGGGCATGAGCCCCGCCAAGCTGTGGCTGATCCTCATCCTGCTGCTCGGTTCGGCGACCGGCATCGTCCAGACCCGCCGCGCCCTCATCAACGCGCCCTCTCCGCGCGGAACCTGCACCTTCTTCAAGGCCTGGGACCAGAACTTCGCCAAATTCCCGAAAGGCTCCTACCTCGCCCCTCTGCCCGACATGCCGTCATGGATTCGTCCGGAAAATCCGACGCGCATCAGCGCCGTGGAGCCCGCGCAATGCTGGCCCGGAAAATGGATGCAGCCGCGATAGCAGCGACCTGATCTATAAAAACCGTTCGTGCTGAGTAGAGACTGAGCTTGTCGAAGGCTCGTATCGAAGTACCTCGCGCCTAGCTCACATCCTTCGATACGCCATTTCGACAAGCTCAATGGCTACTCAGGACGAACGGATGAAGAGAACGGTTTATTTCGACAACACCGCATATAACGACAACCCCACCGGAAACGGCACCTTGCCCAGCACATGCCGCTCCGCCGCGAAGATCGCCTGCAGGATGCCGTTGACCATCGGCGATGGCCGCGCGTCCAGCGCCGTCTTGGATTTCAGCATCTGGTGCGCCAGCCGCTGCGCCACCGCCACCGGGAACAACAGGCTGTTGAAATAGCCCGCCACCTGCACGGTCAGCCCCGCCTGCTCCGCCACTGCGCAGAAGCCCGCGCGCGTATAGCGCCGCTTGTGATGATGCAGTTCGTCATGCTCCGACCACAGCCATGGCGCTGCCGGCACTGTCACCAGCAGCCGCCCGTCATCCTCCAACCGTACGCCCAGCGCGCCCAGCGACGCCGCATCCTCGTCCACATGCTCCAGCACGTCGAGCAGCGCGATCAGGTCGTACCGCGTATCGCCAAAACCGATGCCATCGGGCAGCGCACCCGCCGCGATCGTCCCGATGCCCAGCGTATCGGCCTGCGCCTGCGCCAGTCCCCGCGCTTCGCGATCATATTCGAACGCATCCAGCGTCCCATGACCCGCCAGCAACCCCAGATTGCCGCCGGTGCCGCATCCTGCCTCCAACACGCGCGCGCCGTCTTTCAGCGGCATATGGCTGCGGATCAACTCGTCGATGATCATGCGACGGGCGACGAACCACCAATGGTCCGCCTCCTGCGCACTCATGCTCGCATACGCGGATCGATCCATTCTATCTCTCTCTCGTCGTCCGGGGCCTGACCGATCTGCCGGTCAACCACATAGATGGGCCTACTTCTCACCTCATGGGCGACGCGGCCCAGATATTCCCCCATGATGCCAAGGCTCAGCAGGTTGAGCCCGCCCAGCATCAGCGTCACGACCATGATCGAGGCATAGCCGGGCGTGGTATTGCCGGTGAAGATCGTCAGCCCGACCAGTAAGAAGGCATAGGCGAAGGCGCACATGGCGATCGCGCCGCCAATATAGGACCATATGCGCAACGGCATGGTGGTCGAGGAGGTAATCCCGTCGATCGCCAGCGCCCACAGCTTGCGCAGCCGCCACTTGGTCTGGCCCGCCCCGCGCGTCGCCCGCTCATAATCGACCGTCGCCACGCGAAAGCCGATCCAGGAAAAAAGCCCTTTGGTAAAGCGCGACTGCTCGCCCAACTGCTTGATGACATCCACCGCCTGCCGGTCCAGCAGGCGGAAGTCGCCCACATTCTCGGGGATGGGAAAATCGGAAAGCCGGTTGATGATGCGATAGAAGGCGTGCGCGCTCCACCGCTTGAACCATCCGTCGCTCGACCGGTCGGCGCGGCGGGCGTTGACGACCTGCGCGCCCGCCAGCCATGCGCGAACCATATCCACAATGACCCCCGGCGGGTCCTGCAGATCGACATCGATCGGGATGACGGCATCGCCGGTCGCATGATCGATGCCGGCGGCCAGCGCCGCCTCCTTGCCGAAATTGCGCGACAGCGATACATGGCGGACGTCCGGGTTCAATCGCGCCAGCACGGCGAGAATGTCCCCCGTCCGGTCGCTGCTGCCATCATCGACGAACAGATATTCCGCCCGCGCACCCGGCCCCATCAGCGCCAGCGCCTGCGCCACCGCCGGCCGCGCATGGTCGAGAAACAGGGAGATCGACTCCTGCTCGTTGAACACGGGAATCACGATCGACAGCGATGTGCGTTCCGGCATGGCGCGGCTTTACCTTGGGTTCCTGTCCGGGATGCGCCCCGGTTGCGGGTAATCTATCGGTCAGAATGGTTAACGACCGGTAAAAGCCGCACCCCCTTGCCGCCCCACGCGGGCAATATTTACCGTCCATTTACCTTTTTTTCGCATGACGCTCCCGCTGGCATCGGGCTGGGGGGATTTGGGCGCATGACGAAAGACGGGATGCTTTCCCGCATTTGGCCCCACTATGGCCTGCTGGCCCTCGTCGCCATGGCCGTGATGCTGCCCAGTTTCCTGTTCGGTCCGGGCGCGACCCATTCCGTCAGCTTCAACTATATCTGGACCAGCCAGATCGGCGCGGCCATGCAGCAAGGCGATCTCTATCCCCGCTGGCTCCCCCAAAGTTTCGAAGGGCTGGGAAGCCCCGCCTTCTTCTTCTACCCGCCGCTCGCCTACTGGCTGACCGGCGCGATCCACGCGGTCGGCCTGTCAACGCTGCAGGCGATCAACATGGGCGCGCTGCTGCTGCTCTTCGCCTCGGGCGTGACGATGCACATCTGGCTCACCCACCGGGGAACGCATCCGCTGGCGGGCGCGATCCTCTACATGCTGCTCCCCTATCATCAGCTCGATTTCTGGATGCGCGGCGCGCTGGCCGAGTTCGCCGCCTTCATCTGGTTGCCGCTGATCGCGCTCGCGATCGACCGCCTGCCGCACCGGCGCGGCGTCGTCCTGCTGGCCTTGAGCTATGCCGGGCTGCTCATCACCCACATGCCCACGGCCATGCTGTCGGCCTTCTTCCTCATCGCCCCCCTGATCGGCGTGCGCGCATGGGCCGACCGCCGGGTGATCCTACCCGCCCTGACCGCAGGCGGCATCGCCGTCGGGCTTGCGGGCTTCTATCTGGTCCCCGCCCTCACGCTTCAGGACGCCATCTCCTCGCAGATGCTCTGGACGCCGGGCTATCAACCTGCGGCCTGGACTGTCTGGACGCTCAACTTCGGCCTGATGCCCTGCACGGCGCTCGGCCTCGCCTTTCTCGCCTGGCCCTCGCGCTCGGTCTGGACCGCCATCGTCTTGGTCGGCGGTCTCGCCGCCATGAACCTCATTCCTTTCCTGTGGGACATTCCACCGCTCAGCCGCGCGCAATTCCCCTGGCGTCTTCTCGGTATCGTCGAATTCGCCGCAGTCACGGCCGTCATGGCGCGCCGCCCCAGCTTCGTGAGCGGCGGGATCGCCATCGCCTTCTTCACCCAGCCCTATATCCGCCTGTTCGTCGTCGCCGCCGCAACCATGGGCCATCCGGTCGATTATGCGAAAATGGCGCACCAGATGCCCGACGCCGTCGAATATCTGCCCGCCGGGTTCAACATCGGCCTGATCGGAGAGGGCCGCATCGCCAACCTCAACGGCTACCGCACCCTGCCCGGCGGCGCGGAAATCGACGTGAAACGGGCAGGCCCTGTCACCCTGCGCCACGCCGCCTTCCCCGTCTGGCGCGTGACCCGCGATGGCCGGGAAGTCGCCTCCACCGGCCCCCTCATCACATTCCAGGCGCAGCCGGGCCACTACCGCATCGAGCGCGTAACCATCTGGCAAGAGGTCGCTGGACTGGCGCTCAGCCTCGCAGCGGCCCTGTCGCTGGCGTTGATCTTCTGGCGCGGCCGGAAAAGCCCCGCCGGAGAGCCCATCCCCCTGCGCGTCACGACATTCCCACGGCGGCAACCCGCATGACCTGCCCGCGCCGCATTAGCCTTTTGTCAAAGTTTAAAGGCTATTCACCTTTTTCAGCCATAACTTGTTGGCAACCAGAGCCCGAACATATCGGCGGAGACCTATGAGCGCTTTCGGACGGAAAAACGGACCCAGCGGTATTCGACCCGCTTTCGGTGTCGCGCGGCCCATGCAAGGCCCCGGTGGTAGCCGCGAGACCGAATCGCGCGGCGGCGAGCAGTTCCCGCCGATCGAACCTGCGGCTCTTCCTGCGGCAGCCCCCGCGCCTGTCAGCAGCGACCCGCTGTCCGCACCGACGGCGGCGATGCAGCGCAATGCCGACGCGATGGCGCGCCTCACGGACCGCGCCAATACCGATCACAGCGTCTCCAGCGCGCCCGAAGGTTTCGAGGCGTCGGTCCACAAGATCAAGGAACAGGTGCTTCCGCGCCTGCTCGAGCGTGTCGATCCGGAAGCCGCCGCAACCCTCACCAAGGATGAACTGGCGGAGGAATTCCGCCCGATCATCATGGAAGTGCTGGCCGAGCTGAAACTGACCCTCAACCGCCGCGAACAGTTCGCGCTGGAAAAGGTGCTGGTCGATGAACTTCTGGGCCTCGGCCCCTTGGAGGAATTGCTCAACGACCCGGATATCTCCGATATCATGGTCAACGGCCCGGAGCAGACCTACATCGAAAAGAAGGGCAAGCTCACCATTGCCCCTATCCAGTTCCGCGACGAGGAGCATCTCTTCCAGATCGCGCAGCGGATCGTGAACAAGGTCGGCCGCCGCGTCGATCAGACCACGCCGCTCGCTGACGCCCGCCTGCCTGACGGCTCGCGCGTCAACGTCATCGTGCCGCCGCTCTCGCTGCGCGGCACCGCCATCTCGATTCGTAAATTTTCGGCCAAGCCGATCACCATCGACATGCTGGCCCAGTGGGGCGCCATGAGCCCGAAAATGGCGACGGCGCTAAAGATCGCTGGCGCCTGCCGTTTCAACATCGTCATCTCGGGCGGCACCGGCTCGGGCAAGACCACCATGCTCAACGCCCTGTCGAAAATGATCGACCCGGGCGAGCGCGTGCTGACCATCGAGGATGCGGCCGAACTTCGCCTGCAACAGCCGCACTGGCTGCCGCTGGAAACCCGCCCGGCGAACCTGGAAGGGCAAGGCGCGATCACCATTGGCGATCTCGTCAAGAACGCCCTGCGTATGCGTCCTGACCGCATCATCCTGGGCGAAATTCGTGGCGCGGAATGTTTCGATCTCCTCGCCGCCATGAACACCGGCCATGACGGTTCCATGTGTACGCTCCACGCCAACAGCCCGCGCGAATGCCTTGGCCGTATGGAAAACATGATCCTGATGGGCGATATCAAGATCCCGAAGGAAGCCATCTCCAAGCAGATCGCCGACTCGGTCGACCTCATCATCCAGATCAAGCGCCTGCGCGACGGTTCGCGCCGCGTGACGAACATCACTGAAGTGATCGGCATGGAAGGCGACGTCATCGTCACCCAGGAACTGTTCAAGTTCGAATATCTGGAGGAAGATGCGGACGGCAAGATCATCGGCGAATACCGCCCGATGGGTCTGCGCCCCTACACGCTCGACAAGGCCCGCCAGTATGGCTTCGATCAGCCATTCCTTGAGGCGTGCCTGTAAGCGCGACGGGATTCCGCAGGGCTTTGCGCGCTAACGATCGCGGAGATTGCGCGAGAGCCGGCTAGGTCACGGCGTATGACTTTGGCGCTTAGCACGCCATTCACGGCAAGCGGAAAATGACACCCCGCTGGTTGGCCGTGCATGCCGTACCCCCTCCTGGGCGATAGCTCGCCTGGAACCGTAGGCCTTTCGTTATCGCAGCTGCCGCATCATTAAAAATAAAGGGTGGATAGGAGACGATTGCGCGCGTTTCTATGGTCCGCCCATCCGCCGCAATGTCAAATTCCGTCCTTACCCAGCCTTCGAAGCCCATCCGGACGGCGGCCATGGGATAGTCATCGGAACCGCCGGACGAACTGCGTAACGCAGGAGACACACCGATCAGCGCGCATTGCTGTTCAGTCAATCCGGTTTTGGCAAAATAGGCCTGAGCTGCTACCAGATCATTGCGTTTTGCGGCCCGGTTGGCCAGTTGAAGCAGGGCATTGACCTTCAACGGGTGCATGGGTGCAAGGCGATCGTCGGCGATGACTTGGTTGAACAGAATGTCGGCGTCCGGGGGCGATTCAGAGCGGTAGTTTGCCGAGGCCAGGAGGAGCCGAACTGTTGCTGCGCTGAGAGCGTTGGCGGACACTTCCGGCCTTGCGAGCAATTGTCTCAACGCATCACGATCCACCCGATAGCCGCGCTTGACCTCGGTCAGGCTGATTTTCTGAAGCATAACCAGAGTCTGGATTTCCGGCGGCGCAATCCGCGCCGCGATTTCGCTTGCCCGCTCCATATACGCAATCCGGTCGCCATTTGGTGCGACTTCGTTGATCCCCAAGTCGACGAGCGCGATAAGCGTACCCTTGTCGTCGCCTGCCACTTCCGATCGCTTGAGCGAAGCCGATACTATCGGGAGCGCTCTTGCATCGCTGTCCTGCTCGGCATTGGGGGTCATCTCCCGCCCGGCCCATTCGGAATATTTCTCGATCAGGGGACCCAGCACGGATGGGCGGCCGCTGGATGTCGAACAGCGCATTTCCACCCGCGTCGCAAGGCGGTAGAAGAGCGGAATGGCCTTCGCGTTCTCGGCTGTCCATGACCAGCGCGATACTGCCTGGGCAAATTCCAGCGCGGCATGCCTGCCGGCGGTTGCGTATATTGGTGCGACGGTCCCGACCGACCCATCATCGCTTAAACTGAACTCGACAACCGCGACGTCGTCTTTCTTCAGGCCGTCCGCACCCCCGCAATAGGGAGTCTCCATATTCGCAGCGGTAGCGAACGGAGAGTCCGCCATTCGGCCGGCGCCCGTATAGGCAAGATAATTGCGCGCCTCATCGGGCTTTTTTATCAGCATCGCGGCCAGCGCGAGGTCGGCGCGTGTCACGGCATCGGTCAGCGACACCTTCAGCGACAGCCCGCCCTGGAGTTTCAGAGCATATTTCAGATCATTATAGGAATCCTGGAATCTGCCCTGATTCATGAGAACGCGGGCGTGGATCGTATATGTTGATGCGATCTGATCCTTATCAGCCGTCTTGTCGGCATTGGTCAGGGCAAGCGCCTCGTCCGCATAGGCAAGCGACTCCGGGCTCTTATCAAAGGTCGTGACCCGCGCGAGATACAGCAGGGGTATCACGCGCGCGTTTCCCGATGTGAGTTTCAGCGCGCCTTTGAACTCCTCGGCGGCGGCGGCATAGTCGAGCCGCCTTATCGCGATACGGCCTAAAGCCAGCCGCGCATTCAAAACGTCTTGGTTAAATTCCTGCCCCTGCGAAGCGAGGAAAGGCAACGCCGAGCGTATCGCCGCCTCGCCATCATCAAGCCGATCGCTATGCACAAGACACACGCCCTTCCGGACGGCAACGGCGGAACGGACTATCTCGCTTTTCCGCGCTGCCGCCGTCTGTTCTATCGCTTCAAAGGCTGGAATGGCCTCTTCGCATTTTCCCTCGGCCGCCGCCGCGCTCGCTGCGTCGAAACGCTGCTGCGAAGTCGCCGCTTTCGCCTCCGCCGGCGCAACTGGCGCTTGAGTTGCCGCGATTGCGACAGCAAGAATGGTAAGCATTGATCCCCCAATGGTCGATCTGAGAGGACTCAGCCCGAATGTCTCGACCGTTACAGCAAAGCGCGCGCTGGCGACTAGCGGCGATCGCTGCCATTTCGGTCGTGATTTTCATGCCCTATCGCGATTCGATGGCAAAAGAGCGAAACAGCCCGCCCAACACGCTTCTAATGTTTGTTGCGTCATGGTGCGCACCGTGCCGGGCCGAATTGTCGCGGATCGACGAGGTGATTGCCGCAGCGCGTCCGTTACGCGTCCTGGTCGTGCCCCTCGACCGGGGCCGGCGAACAGATGACATGTTGCGGCCTGTCCCACCGGCCATGGTATGGCATCCCGGTAACGCGGACCGCGCCAGACTCCAGGAGCAATTTTTCCGGGACAATGCGGGCCTGCCCTTTGCGGCGATCGTCAATGCGGACGGAACGACATGTGCAACCAACCGTACGCCGCTTGACGGCAAAAGGGTGATTGCCATGGCTGCTGCCTGCGCCGCCTCAGCTACGCCATAGGGCCGCAGCTTCCACGCCTCGTCTACCCCGATAGCAACGCCAGCGCGAAAAGGAACATCGCGCCCGCCGTCCCGATCAGCGAGAGCGCCGGCCAGGGCATGAAGCCCACCTTGTCGGGATCATGCCGCGCCAGCCTGCGCCGGTCCGCGACATGCGCCAGCACGGACAGTCCCACCGCCGCAGCGCCAAGGGCGGCAAAGGTCGCTTGCATCGGTAGAGGCCCTTCTCCACACTCCTCCCGACACCCCCGAGAGGAGCATCCCCCCTATGCGTATCCGCCACGCGCTTGCAAGCGCCGCTGCCCTGACGGCCATCGTCGCCATCCCGCTGTCCGGCGCTTTTGCGAAGAAGGAGGCGGCGGCCTCCGGTCCTATCGCTGCTGCCGCCAGCGCATCGACCCGCACCCCCGCCAACACCCTGCGCGACAAATATCGCCATCCGGTGCAGACGCTGACCTTCTTCGGCGTAAAGCCGGACCAGACCATCGTGGAGTATTCCCCAGGCGGCGGCGGTTGGTACACGGAGATCCTCGCACCGCTGCTCAAGGACAAGGGCACGCTCTATGAGGCGCAGGCTTCGGGCAAGGGCTTCGATACGCTGAAGGGCAAGATGGAGGCCGCCCCCGCCACCTATGGCAAGGTGAAGCTCCTGCCCTGGCCCGACACCACCGGCGCAATCCCGGCCGGCAGCGTCGACACGTTGCTCACCTTCCGCAACGTCCATAACATGGTCGAGGAGGGCAATGCCGACGCGACCTTCAAGGCGTTCTACGATCTGCTGAAGCCCGGCGGCACGTTGGGCATAGAGGATCACCGCCTGCCCGAGAGCGCCGACGCCGCGCTGGAGAAGAACAGCGGTTATCTGAAGGTCTCGACGGTCAAGGCGCTCGCCGCCGGCGCGGGCTTCAAGTTCGTCGCCGCGTCGGAGGTCAACGCCAATGCGAAGGATACCGCCAACTGGCCAAAGGGCGTCTGGACCCTGCCGCCGACCCTGACGACAGGTGAAGCCGATCCCGACCGCGCCAAATATATCGCCATTGGTGAAAGCGACCGGATGACGCTGAAGTTCGTGAAGCCCAAATAGGCGGAGCCCCGGCCTCAATTCGTTGCGCACTGCGGCAATCTGTCTAAAGCGGCGGCATGGAAATGCCGTCCATGACATCGGAAACCATCGCGCTTCCTCCCGCGCCGCCCGTGCGGGAGGAGCGTCCGCTGTTCGCCATCGGCCTGCGCCTGGCGGCCATGCTGTCCATCTCGATCATGTTCGCGACGGCAAAGCTGCTCAGCGCCCGCAACGTGCATCTGGTCGAAACCCTCTTTTACCGGCAGGCGATCGCCCTGCCCCTGGTGTTCGGCTGGATCGCCTGGTCGGAGGGCGCGGGCGCCGTCCGGACGAAGCGTATCGGCGCGCATCTCAGCCGGACGACCCTGGGCTTGATCGGCATGATCCTGAACTTTGGCTCCTACATCCTGCTGCCGATGACGGAGGCGACGACGATCGGTTTCACCATGCCGATCTTCGGCACGATTCTGTCGGCCGCCCTGTTGCGGGAGGCGACAGGCATCCACCGCTGGAGCGCCGTACTGCTCGGCTTTGCCGGCGTTCTCATCATGGTCCGGCCAGACGCAGGCCATTTCCCCATGGCCGGTGTCGCCGTCGCCCTCTCCGCCGCCCTGCTGACGGCCGTCATCTCGATATTGCTGCGGGAGATCGGCCGGACGGAGGGCGCAGCCGTCACCGTCTTCTGGTTCACCCTGCTGTCCATGCCCCCGCTCGGGCTGGCGATGCTCTTCTATGCGCAGCCGCATGACGGCGCGACCTGGATGCTCCTCATCCTGATGGGCGTGTCGGGCGGCATCGCGCAACTCTGCATGACCGGCGCGCTTCGCTGGGCGCCAGTGTCCGTGGTGCTGCCAGTGGACTACAGCGCGATCCTGTGGGCCACTGCCTTTGGCTGGCTCATCTGGGGCGACTGGCCGCTGGTCACCACCTTCGCCGGCGGGCTGCTCATCATCCTGAGCGGCCTCTACATCGCCTGGCGCGAACATGTCCGCACGAAACGGATCAAAGCGGCGGCAGATGCTGTTATAGCATAGGAACAGAAAAACCCTTGAGGGAGACCATAGGATGCTCACCGTTCACCATCTCGGCATTTCGCAATCCGACCGGATCGTCTGGCTTTGCGAGGAACTGGGCATCCCCTATGAGTTGATCCGCTATGAGCGCGACCCGGTGACCCGCCTCGCGCCGGAGTCCTACAAGGCGCTCCACCCCGCCGGGACCGCCCCCGTCATTACCGATGGCGATCTGGTCCTGGGCGAATCCGGCGCGATCATCGATTATATCGTCGCGCGCTATGGCGACGGCCGGCTTACGCTTCCGTCCGATCACCCCGATTTCGCGCACTATCTCTACTGGTATCATTTCGCCAACGGCTCGTTCATGCCCGCCATGATGATGACGATGGCGCAGGGTCCGATCAGCGACCTGATGCGCGCCCGCGCCGACAGCGCCCTCGCCGCGCTGGACGATCGCCTCTCCGGCGTGACATGGCTCGCCGGAGACGACTTCACCGTCGCGGACATCATGACGGCCTTTCCGCTCACCACGATGCGGGAATTCACGGCGATGGACCTCTCGCCCTACCCGAACATCCTCGCCTATCTGCAAAGGCTCGGCGCGCGCCCGGCGTTCCAGCGCGCCATGGCGAAGGCCGACCCGGGCCTGGAGATCAAACTGACCTGACCCGCCCTATTCCTTAACCCGTCCCTGTTACACTTTCCGACAATTGCCACATGCGGTCGGCATATTTGTGCGACACGGATCCCCTAGTTCGTCCGATATCGCATCTTGAACGGGACGGACGAAGACATGACACGCATCCTCAGCGCACTGGCCGCAACCTCCATGACGGCCACGCTTTTCGCACTTCACGCCGGCGGCGCCGTGGCGGCCGCGCCCGGCCCAATGCAGGCATCCGTGCGGACGATCACCACCATGGCGGACGGCCAGCCCATTCTGCTCAAGCGCATGGTCGTCACCGCGACCGCGCTGCCCGACACGCCCAACCCCTAAAGTGATTTCGAGTGAAATGGAACATTTCACGGCTCGGAAATCACGGCAAAACAAAGAACTAGACCGCGATTTTGATCCAATCAAAATCGGACAAGGTCTAGGCCGGTTATTGACGCGCGCCGCGTTTGTCCCAATTGTCCTTCTCGCCGGATGAAGGGATTGAGGATGACAATTAGAAAGTTGCGCTATCTCGGCGGAGCAGCGATCCTGGGGATATTCTCCACCACGGCCAGCGCCGGCTTCTATACCGGCAATGAGCTTTACGACATCTGCACGGTCGATCGCGAGAACAAGACCTATGTCGAAAAGACCTACGAGTGCGTCGCCTACATCACCGGCGCGGTCGATGCGTTCAACACGACGCGGGAGGCGAACAAGCTCAAAAGCTGCATCCCCCCGGGCGTGACCATCAATCAGTTGAAGGACGTCACGGTCGATTATCTGCGCAACAACCCGATAGACCGCAACGGCTCCGCCTCCGGCCAGGTCTTCGCCGCAACCCGCAAGGCCTGGCCCTGCACCGAAAGCGCCGCCGAGCCCAAGAGCAGCGGCGCGACCAGGAGCAAGGCCAAAAGCCGGAAGAAGTGATCGGTTAGGAAAAAGGACATTGCGCTCCACAACAAACCGCCGTCATCCCGCACTTGATGCGGGATCCATGAGCCTCAACCGTTGCCTGAACCCTCTACAGCGGAGCCAATGGATGCCGGGTCAAGCCCGGCATGACGGCGAAAGAGGGAACTGCGCAATGGGTGGGGAGCCGTCATAGCTCTCTATAACCCGTCATTCCCGCGAATGCGGGAACCCATCTCCCCTCCCACGCCTTGCATGCCCAAGGCGCGTTGGGTCCCCGCCTTCGCGGGGATGACGAAAAAGGGTGAAAAGCGGACTAACCGGTCAATCGTGCAGCAGCGACAACCAGCGACATTGTCATCAGGAGGAAGCCACCCAGCCTAACATGACGAGAGTATCCGGGCCGGAGAAGGAACCACGCGAACATCGCAGGTAACGTGTAGATGCCCACAATCAGCGGCAGACTTAGTCTGCGCGGTTCGTCTGCAGCGTCGCGGTAATCGGTCGGTTCCATTGATGGGTTGTCGTTGAAAGACCGTGTGTGTGCAACTGCCTCTCCTACGCCACCCCCACACAGCGATAGATCAGCATCAGATTATTAGCCGGCATCTCCACCCGCCCCATCCGCGCAAACCCATATTCAGCGGCGACCACATCCACATCCGCCAGATCCCGCAATCCCCATGCCGGATCACGCTCTTTCAACGAACCATCGAACGCCACGTTGGACAGTGCCGTCTCCACACCCTCCTCCACATAGGGACCATATAGGATCAAAGGCGCACCCGGCACCAACACGCCCGCCCCTTCCCTGAACAATCCCACCGTCGCCGCCCAGGGCGCAATATGCACCATGTTGATGCACAGGATCGCTTCAGCCCGCGTCCCCGGCCATCCACCGCCAGCGGCGTCGATCCGCACAGGCGGCCGCACATTGGCCAGCCCAGCCTCCCCGCTCCACGCCGCGATGGATGCGATCGCCGCCGGATCGGGATCGCTCGGTTGCCATGTAAGCCCCGGGCACGCCCGTGCGAAATGCACCACATGCTCCCCGCTGCCGCTGGCGATCTCCAGCACCAGGCCATGCTCGGGCAGCACCGTCCGCAACACATCGACAATGGCGTCCCGGTTGCGCAGCGTCGCAGGGGAATACCGTTTATCGGCCTCAGCCCCCGCCTCCCCCGGCATCCAGAGCGCTGACACGCCCGGCGCGTCGCTCACTCGGCCGCTTCCGCCAGCGCCTCTTCGGTCCACACCAGCACGGGCTTGCGCGCCGCAAGCGTCTCGTCCAGCCGCCGCCGGGGCGCATGGTATGGCGCGCCCTTCAGCGCCTCGTCGCCTGCCTTGGCCCGCTCGGCCAGCGACCGCAGCGCCATGATGAATTGGTCCAGCGCCGCCTTGCTCTCCGTCTCCGTCGGCTCGATCAGCATCGCGCCATGCACCACCAGCGGGAAATACATGGTCATCGGGTGGAAGCCCTCGTCGATCAGGCCCTTGGCGATGTCGAGCGTCGTGAAGCCCTCGGCCAGTCCCTTGTCGCTGAACAGCGCCTCATGCATGCACGGCCCGCTGCCCCCGAACGGCGCGTCCAGCACGTCGTCCAGGCTGCGCAGGATATAATTGGCGTTCAGCACCGCGTCGCCCGACACCTGCCGCAGGCCATCCGCGCCATGGCTAAGGATATAGGTCAGCGCGCGCGTGAACATGCCCATCTGCCCGTGGAAGGCGACCATGCGGCCGAAACTTCCGGCATGATGCTCGTCCGCCGTCTCCTCCTCGACCAGCGCGAAGCTGCCATCGGGCAGTTTCTCGACGAAGGGCAGCGGCGCATAGGGCGCCAGCGCCTGCGACAGCACGACCGGCCCGGAGCCGGGCCCGCCGCCGCCATGCGGGGTGGAGAAGGTCTTGTGCAGGTTGATGTGCATCGCGTCGACGCCCAGGTCGCCGGGCCGCACCCGGCCGACAATGGCGTTGAAGTTCGCGCCGTCGCAATAGATCAGCGCGCCCGCCGCATGCACCGCGTCCGAAATCGCCTTCATGTCGCGCTCGAACAGGCCGCAGGTGTTGGGGTTGGTAATCATCACCGCCGCCACGTCAGGCCCCAGCCGGGCCTTCAGCGCCTCCAGATCGACCCGCCCTTCGGCAGTCGCCGGAATATCCTCGACCTGATAGCCGCAGAAGGCCGCCGTCGCCGGATTGGTGCCATGCGCGCTCTCGGGCACCAGCACCACGGAGCGCGCATCGCCGCGCGCCTCCAGCGCCGCGCGGATCGCCAGCAGGCCGCACAATTCGCCATGCGCGCCCGCCTTCGGGCTCATCGCCACTGCCGCCATGCCGGTCAAGGTCTTGAGCCATTCGGCCAGTTCATGGATCACCGCCAGCGCGCCCTGCACGGTCGCCACCGGCGCGAGCGGATGGATGTCGGCAAAGCCCGGCATCCGCGCGACCTTCTCATTGAGGCGCGGATTATGCTTCATCGTGCAGGAGCCGAGCGGGAACAGGCCAAGGTCGATGGCGTAATTCTGCCGCGACAGGCGGGTATAGTGCCGCACCGTCTCCTGTTCGGACAGGCCCGGCAGGCCGATCGCGCGCTTGCGCTCCAGCCCGCCCAGCCGCGACGCGGGCTTGTCCATCGGCGTGAAATCGACGCCTGTCGTCTGCGTCGACCCGATCTCGAAGATCAGCGGCTCTTCCAGCATCAGCGCCCGGTTGCCGGTCACAGTGGCGGGGTCGGCATGTTCTTTGTTGACATGCACCGGCGCAGTCGGGCGGCCTTCCTTCAGCATCGTCATGCCAGTATCTCCCCAAGTGCATCCGCCAGCGCGCGCATATCCTCGCTGGTCGTCATCTCCGTCACCGCGACAATCAGGCCGTTGGCAAGGTCCGGCGCATCGGGCATCAAACGCCCCAGCGAAACGCCGCCCAATATGCCGCGATCGGCGAGCGTTCGCGCCACTTCACGCGCATCTTTGGGCAAAATCAGCGTGAATTCGTTGAAAAATGCGTCATTCAGAAGCGTAACGCCCGGCACGGCCGCCAAAATATTCGCCGCCTCGCATGCTTTGGCGTGATTGATCTCCGCCAGTTCTCTCAGGCCGGCCTCGCCCAGCAGGGTCATATGGATGGAGAAGGCCAGTGCGCAAAGGCCGCTGTTCGTGCAGATGTTCGACGTCGCCTTTTCGCGGCGGATATGCTGTTCGCGGGTCGACAGGGTCAGCACGAAACCGCGCTTTCCTGCGGCGTCCACAGTCTCGCCGCACAGTCGGCCGGGCATCTGCCGCACATATTTGCTCTTGCAGGCGAACAGGCCCAGATACGGCCCACCGAACTGCAGGCCGACGCCGATCGACTGCCCCTCGCCCACGACGATGTCCGCGCCCATCTCTCCGGGCGGCGTCAGCGCGCCCAGAGCGACCGGCTCGGTCACCACCACGATCAGCAGCGCGCCGACTTCATGTGCCTTCTCAGCTATCTCGGACAAATGACTGACCCGCCCCAATATATCAGGATACTGCACAACGACGCAGCTCGTATCCCGGTCGATCTGTTCACCCCGATCCATGCGCACATTTCGCCGCAAACTTTCCGGTGGCTGATACACCAATTCGTCCCCGGTAAATTTGGCCATCGTCTTGGCGACCGAGACGTAATGCGGATGCAACCCGCTCGACAACAGCGCCTTGCCCCGCTTGGTGATCCGCCGCGCCATGCCTATCGCTTCCCAGCATGCGGTCGACCCGTCGTACATCGACGCATTGGCGACATCGCACCCGAACAGCCGCGCCACCTGCGTCTGGAACTCGAACAGCACCTGCAGCGTCCCCTGCGCGATCTCCGGCTGATACGGCGTATAGGCCGTCAGGAACTCGCCGCGCTGGATCAGATGATCGACGCTCGCCGGCACATGATGCCGATACGCCCCCGCCCCCAGAAAAAAGGGCGCATCCCCTGCCGATAGATTCTGGCGCGCCAGCTTCCCCATATGCCGCTCGACCGCCAGTTCACTGGCATGGTCCGGCAGCCCGGCAATCTTGTCTGAAAGCCGCGCCGCGGCCGGCACATCGACAAATAGATCATCGATCGCGGAAACGCCCACCACATCGAGCATCGCGCTCCGGTCGGCATCGGTCAGGGGAAGGTAGCGCATCTCATTCTTCCTTCTTCGTCATCCCGCGAAGGCGGGAACCCATCTCCCAAATTGGCCCGACGCGGGAACCGAAGGTGATGGCCACCCGCCTTCGCGGGATGACGGTTCATTTCACAGTCCGGCGACGAAAGCCTTGTAAGCCTTCTCGTTCATCAGCCCCTCAAGCTCGGAAGGATCGGTGATCCGCAGCTTGAAGAACCAGCCATCCTCTTCGGGATCGCTGTTCACCAGCGCCGGCTCATCCTCCAGCGCGCCATTCGACTCGATGACCTCGCCGGAAATCGGCGCATAAACGTCGGAGGCCGCCTTGACGGACTCGACGACGGCGGCGTCATCGCCCTTGTCGAAATTGGCGCCTTCGGCAGGCAGTTCGACGAACACGATGTCGCCAAGCTGCTCCTGCGCATAATCGGTGATGCCGACCGTGGCGATCTCGCCCTCGACGTCGATCCATTCATGTTCGTCGGTGAAGTAACGGCTCATGAGATACTCCCTGTTTAGACCTTTTGGCGGTGATAGCGGTGGGGAACGAAAGGCATCGGCGCGACAGTGGCGGTCAGGCGCTTGCCCCGCACTTCCACCTCCAACGCGGTCCCGATGACGGCATGCGCGGCCTCGACCCAGCCCATGGCGATCGGCGCGCCGACCGTTGGAGCGAAACCGCCGGACGTGACCGTGCCGACCGGCTTGCCGCTCGCAAGGATCGTCGCGCCCTCTCGCGCCGGTAGCCGACCCTCGATGGTCAGACCGACACGGCGCGACGGCGCGCCCTCAGCCAGTTCCTTCATCACCCGGGCATGGCCGAAAAAGCCGCCCTGCTCCTTGCGCCGCTTCGAGACCGCAAAGCCCAGATCGGCGCCTATCGGCCCGACCTGGGTATCGATGTCATGGCCGTACAGCGGCAACCCCGCCTCCAGTCGCAACGAGTCGCGCGCGCCAAGACCGATCGGCTTCACCGTATCGAGCGCACAGAGCGCGTCGGCAAAAGCCTCCGCCGCCTCGCCCGGCAAGCTGATCTCAAACCCGTCCTCGCCGGTATAGCCCGACCGGCTGACCCACAGGTCGAAGCCATTCCAGGTGAACGCCCCGCACTGCATGAAGAAGAGGTCGGCCGCGCCGGGGATCAGACTAGCCAGCGCAGCGCCCGCTTCCGGCCCTTGCAGCGCGAGCAGCGCCTGCTCATCCATATGGTTCATGGTGATTTCGTCGGGCAGATGCTCGATGATCCAACCGATATCGTCGAATTTGGTCGCGCCATTGACGACCATGTAGATATCGTCCGGCCGACGGCTGACCATCAGATCATCGAGAATGCCGCCTTCTTCGTCCAGCAGCAGGGAATAGCGCTGACGAAGCGGCTTGAGGCCGATAATGTCACCCGGCAACATCGTCTCCAGCGCGACGTCGACCGCCTCACCCGTGAAGCTCAGCTGCCCCATATGGCTGACATCGAACAGCCCGGCATGCTCACGGGTCCAGGCATGCTCGGCCATGATGCCCTCATACTGGATCGGCATATCATAGCCAGCGAAGGCGACCATCCGGCCCCCACGCGCCCGATGCCAAGCGTCGAGCGGCAGCTTGTCCAAAGGAATCTCAGCTTCGAACTCGGCAATATCGTCTGAATTTACGCTCATCGGGTCGAGCCTCCGGCAACAAGGGGACGTCAAGCGACGACGCGCCGGAGACCCTGTGTCCCTTCAGCGCCATCACCCCCTCTGTCACGGAAACCTGAGAGCTTTGACCGGCGGATTTCTCCACACGGCTTACCCCTTCGGTGGGATGGCCAAACCAGCCATCCGCTTTCCAGAGTGCCTGCCCATGACGCGGTCCTTGGGGCCTGAGAGATTCCGGGGCGGTTGCTCCTTCGGCGGCACCGGAACCAGGGTTCCGCTACGCTCTCCCGCGTCATGACCGGATCGAATCCTCGACCCGGAGACCCATGTTGCATCGCGCAAAGACCCGGCGGCGTCAATCCATCGAGTCAGCAATCGCCCTGCCGAAAATCTCCGCATGTCGCTTCTGCGCGTACCGGTCCGTCATCCCGGCAATATAATCGGCGATATGGCGACTGCGCTCTGGCTCGTCTTTATCGCACTGCCCTGACCAGCCCTCGCTCATCAATGACGGGTCGGAGCGATAGGCGGCAAACAGGTCGCTGACGATCCCCCGCGCCTTGTCGGCGGCGGCTAGTTGCTCGGGGTGATGGTAAAGCGTCGCGTACATGAAGCGCTTGAGCACCCGCTCATCCTCGGCAAGGCTCTCCGAAAATCCCGAAAGCGAACGGCCCGCCGCCCGCACGTCGGCTAAGTCACCGATACCTGCCGCGCCGATTGCGCCGCGCGTCGTCTCGATCACGTCATTGACCATGACGCCAATCTGGTCACGCACCAGTTCACGCAACAGGCGGTCGGACGCAATGTCCGGGTGCCGCGCCTGTACCCTGGCCCAACTGGCGGCCACCATCGGCACCTCCAATATCTGGTCGAGGGTCAACAGGCCTGCGCGCAATCCATCATCGATATCGTGATTGTCATAGGCGATATCATCGGAAATTGCCGCAACCTGCGCCTCAAGGCTCGGCCAGCTATGGAGTTCCAGCGACGCCAGCCCATCCAGTTCCCGCATGGCCCAGCCCGGATGATCAACCGGCCCATTATGCTTGGCCAGCCCTTCGAGCATATCCCATGTCAGATTGAGCCCTTGCCAGCGCGGATAGGGTGACTCGAGTAGCATCAACACCCGCAGCGTATGGGCGTTATGGTCGAACCCGCCCTGCGCCTCCATCGCGGCCTCTAGGGCATCCTCGCCCGCATGACCAAAGGGCGGATGGCCGATATCGTGGGCCAAGCAGAGCGCCTCTGTCAGATCCTCGTTCAGCCCCAGCGCGCGCGCGATCGTCCGCCCGATCTGCGCGACCTCCAGGCTGTGCGTCAGGCGGACGCGATAATGGTCGCCATCCGGCGCGACGAATACCTGGGTCTTGTGGCGCAAGCGGCGGAAAGCGATAGAATGGATGATCCGGTCCCGATCGCGCTGGAAAGCGTCACGAGGACCACGGGTCTCCCCACCCGGTTCGCTATGAAGCCGGCCACGCGTCCGCTCCGGATGACAGGCATAGGGGGCAAGCATCTGGCTCATGATCGCGCCCTAGCGGAAGTGATCCGACAGGTCACCGTCATAGTGCGAAGGCAGGTGGGCTCTCAGTTCGCGGCCAGCTTCGCGACGTCTTCGCCCGCATCACTCCGCCAGGCGAAGGCGTCAGCGCCGCCCTTCTTCAACCGCTCTTCATATTCCTTCGCCTTGTCGAAGGTCGCAAAAGGTCCGACCACAAGCCGATTGGTCTGCCCCCATGAGGCGGTCCAGGCATCCTTGGCGGCAAGCGACTCATATTTCTTGCGCAACCCCTTCATCGTGAAGGCAAGCGCGGAGATATTTCGACCAGTCCCCACCTGAACCCAGGCGCGCGAAGGATTCTTGGCAAGCCGCGCTTTCTCTGCGGCCTCCGCCTTTGCTTTGACGTCAGCAGCGGCCTTTGCCTTGGCCGTTGCCTCCGCGCGCGCCTTTTCGGCCGCGACAGCCTTGGCGGTCTTGCGCTTTTGTTGCAGCATTTCCAGGTCAGCCAGGTTCACCGCATCCGCGCTGGATTGCTTCTCCTCGTCCGGCACCTGCAACTCGCGCATGATATCCGCCAATGTCCTGGCCGTGAGCTGCGCTGGCGCTGCGGCGGCTGGCGCTGGCTGTTCCGGCGTGGGAGGCAGAAGCGGCGCGGACGTCTGCGTCTCGCGTGCAGCCATAGGTAATGATGTCGCGGCTGCCGGCTCTGGAGCAGGCGGTCCCTGAACGGGGCGCGGCGCGCTTTCTATAGCGCTTTGCGAACGCGCGGCAGGCTGGGCAACCGGTTCAGGCGCTTTTTGTACGGCAGCTGCTACGGGCGGCCTGGCTGGCGCTTCGGCGACGGGCCGGGGTTCTGCTCGGGCGATTTGCGTCGGCATGGTCGGTGGCGGCGGTGGAACAGGTTCCGGCTCCGCCATGGCGACCTGAGTGCTGGGCTTTGGAGCCGGCGCGCGTCTGGCTGCCTCGGCTGCCTTCTGAGCGTCGCGCTGCTTCTGGCGCTCCACCTTACGCGCCGCGCGTTGTTGAGCAGCTGTTAGCGGGACGGCTTTCTGCGGCGCGGCAGCTTGAACGGCTGGCTTTTGTGGTTCCGCCGCAGCGACTCGGACGCCCGTATCTGCCGGAAAATTGCCGAACTGGACGGCTGCGGCCCGCTGTGCCGGGGTGAGGCCCTGCATACGGTCCAGGTAAGGCTGGATCGCGACCGCCAAGCGCGCCGGCATGGTTTTCGTCGCGATGTCGCGCGCCTCGTCACGACGGCCGTTCATCGCCATGATGAAGGCGCGATCGCGCCACGCGCCGCGATCGCCCTTATAGAGCAGCGGCTTCAGCGCTTTCTCGGCCGCGTCGATCTGCCCGGAAATACCCAGCGAAACCGCATATCGGCGGATCAGCTCGGAATCGTTCGGCGTAGTCCGCAAAGCAGCCTGGTAATCGCGCTGGGCTCCCGCCGTGTCGCCCGTCAGATCGCGTGCAAGGCCCCGGTCCGAAAGGAAGCGGGTGTCGGGGAATCCCAGCCGCGTCGCCTGATCGAACAACTTAATAGCTTCGCCCGGGTTCTGCATGTCGAGCATGGCCTGACCCAGACCGGCCTTGATCCGCCCATTATTGGGTTCGATCTCGCTGGCGCGGGCAAAAAAACCAGTCGCCGCGCGGGCGTCATCCAGTGCGAGCGCCGCCTCCCCTGCCCCTATCAAGGCCGTTACATCCCGCGGATTTTCCGCCAGCCGCGCCAGATGCGCGTTCAGGGTGTTGACGTCCTGGGGTCGTTGCAGGTCGAGTTGTGACACCGTCTGGTCCTGTGCCACACCCCTTTGCGGCACACCGGCAAAGACGCCGGCAATAAGGATCAAGAGGGCGAGGATCGGATGTCGGAAAGCAGTCACGCAGCCGCTCTAGCAAGCGGCTGCGTGAATGGGAAATGTATCGCGATCGTCTATGCGACGAACCGCCCTATTGATTGTTCTGGCGGTTCAGGAAGCGCGGAATATCGAGCCCGCCCTTATCCTCGGCATCGTCATCGGCGCTCTTGCCGATACCACGCGACAGGCCGGACATGCGCTCGAACAGCGTGCCACCCGCAGCCGCGACGCGCGGTGCTGGAGCAACCGGACGATCAGGCTCGGCCTGCGAAGGATCGGCGCTCTCTGCGCCCAGGACCAGCTCATCCTCCTGATCGTCGAAATCAGAAATAACGGACGCCGGACGCGGCGGCGCAAAGGGCGCAGGCGGTGCGGGAGGTTCAGGTGCGACCTGAACCGGAGCGGTTTCTGCCTCAGCCTCTTCGGCAGGCGCGACCGTCGGCGGTGCCAGGGTCACGGGTTCGACCACAGGCTGGGGCGTCGAAGGCACCGGCGTCACCACCGTCGGACGATTGGCAAAGCTGAACGGCTGGCTGGCCGGGGCCGCCTTTGCCTGCGCCTCATTGTCGATGCCGGTGGCCACCACGGACACGCGGATCTTGCCGTTAAGGTCGTCGTTGAATGCCGAACCCCAGATGATGTTCGCATCGGGATCGACCAGTTCGCGGATATGGTTCGCGGCCTCATCGACTTCCATCAGGCGCATGTCCTCGCCGCCGGTGATCGAAACGATAACGCCCTTTGCACCGCGCATCGACACGCCGTCCAGCAGAGGATTGGCGATCGCCTTCTCGGCCGCTTGCAAGGCGCGGCCGTCGCCTTCCGCCTCGCCCGTGCCCATCATCGCCTTGCCCATCTCGCTCATCACGGAGCGGACGTCGGCGAAGTCGAGGTTGATAAGGCCCGGCATGACCATCAGGTCGGTAATCCCGCGCACGCCCTGTTGCAGCACCTCATCAGCCATCTGGAAGGCTTCTTTAAAGGTGGTGTTGGGATTGGCGATTAGGAACAGATTTTGGTTCGGAATGACGATCAGCGTATCGACATGCTTCTGCAGTTCTTCGATCCCTGCCTCGGCGGAGCGCGCCCGGCGAGAGCCTTCGAAGGTGAACGGCTTGGTCACGACGCCGACGGTCAATATGCCCTTGTCGCGCGCGGCCTTGGCGATCACCGGCGCAGCGCCGGTGCCCGTGCCGCCGCCCATGCCTGCGGCAATGAAGCACATATGCGCGCCCTGCAGCGCCTCATCGACGATACCTATCGTCTCTTCAGCCGCCGCCCGCCCGATTTCAGGTCGCGATCCCGCGCCCAGACCTTCGGTGATATGGGGGCCAAGCTGGATGCGACGCTCGGCCGGCGAAGCGTTCAGCGCCTGAGCATCAGTATTGGCAACGATAAAATCGACGCCTTCGACAGCCGCTGCGATCATGTTGGCAATGGCGTTTCCACCAGCGCCCCCAACGCCGATGACCGCGATGCGCGGCTTTAGCTCATCCACATGGGGCGGGCCGATATCGATGCTCATACTTTTCGCTCCCTAGGCTTCTTTTCGGCGAAGCGGAACCGTCACAAAGAACTTCATGCACCAGATGTTAAGGCAATTCATCACCTTTTTTAACCTTAGGCGCTCGGCCGACTAACATCTTCTAATAATTTGCTTTCAACGCACGCAACATGCGCTGCCACCATAGCGGAACGCCAAGACGATGCACGGTCTGCGCGGTAGGAGACATGTTGCGCAAGTCAACCGGATTGCTGGCGCCATACAGCGCAAGGCCGACAAGCGTGGTGAAAGCCGGCCCGCTATGTGCCTCGGGCAGCGCGGCGAGGCCACGCGGCCGTCCGATACGCACCGCCCGGCCAAGCGCCGTCTGCGCATAATCGGCAATGCCCTTCATCTCCGCGCCGCCGCCCGTCAACACGACCTGGCGTCCCACCGGATTGTTGAAACCCATATCCTTCAGGGACGCATTAACCTCGGCCATTAATTGGTTGAGACGCTCGCAAATGACACCGACGAGCGCCGCGCGCGTGATCCGTCCACTGTCGGAACTCTCCCCGTCGCTCGCCACCGGCGCGATTTCGATCATGTCCCGGAAGTCGCGGCGCGATTGCATCGCCGATCCATAAAAGCACTTCATCCGTTCGGCCTGGCTGCGACGAATACCGAAAGCCGATGCGATATCGTCGGTGATGTCCGAAGCGCCGATGGGAATGCTATGCAGCCCGACCAGCATGCCACCGGCATAGAGAGAGATGTTCGTAACCCCTGCCCCAATCTCGACCAGCGCAACACCTAGGTCCCGCTCCTCGTCGGACAGGCAGGCGAAACCCGTGGCGATGGGCGCAGCCACGATGGCGTTGACGTCCAGATAGGCGCCCCGCACGCACATCTCCAGATTGGCGAGCGGCGCGCCATCGGCCAGCACAACGTGGATATCCACGCCAAGCCTGTCGGCGTGCATGCCCAGCGGTCGCTTGACGCCATCCGATCCATTGACGCTGAAGCAGGTCGGCTGCGCATGCAGGACGACACGGCCATCGGGGTCGATACTCTGCCGCCCGGTGTGCAGCAGGTCGTCGATATCTCCTTGCTCGACACGGATGCCGCCCAGTTCGCGCTCGACTGTCACTACGTCGCTGACCAGGCTACCGCCCGAAAAGCTGACCCAGACATCCTCGATATTCATGCCCGCGACGCGTTCCGCCTGTTCCACGGTCTCACGAACGGCCATTTCGGTGCGTTCCATGTCGACGATGAAGCCGCGCCTTACCCCCCGGCTCTCCCGTTGGCCGGTGCCCAGGATCACAATTTCGCCCGTGTCGGTCTTACCCGCAATAAGCGCAGAGACTTTCCACGATCCGATATCGACTGCGGTAATGACTTTCTCGACCTTGGGCGGCGGCATGGCGCTTTATTATACCTCCCCGTCTTCGGTGGCGGCCTTCGCCGCCTTCGTCTCCGTCTTGCTTTCGTCAGGCTTCGGGCCGCGATCCTTGGGCAGGCGCAGAACGAACTTGGATGGATCGCGCATGTCGAACCGCACTATGCCGCGCCCCAGAAGATGATTGACGCCATCCAGGCGCGCGAAATTCAGCAGGGCTGCCGACGCAGTGCTTTCGCCTTCCGGCAGCGAGAGCGTCTCTCCGGACTGGAAGCGCAGGTCCCAGCGGCGGTCGCCAACCCACGTCGCGCCTGCCAGCATGGGCTTGAGCGCAGGCGCGGCCTCCATCAACTTGCCCAGGCTCGCCGTCTGCAGGTTCGCGCTCGGCCCGACGACCAGCGGCAGGTCCGGCATGGTCTGCTGCGACACGGGCTGCAATACGGCGCCGCTGACATCGATCAGCGCGAGATTGCCACCATGCTGCCAGACAGCCACAGGCTGACGCTCGACAATATCGACGACGAGCGTATCGGGCAGGCGGCGTGACACGCGCGCGTCCTTAACCCACCCCAATTTCATCAGGTCGCCACGCAGCTTTGGTAGGTCCACATTGACCATCGACCGGTCGACCTGGCCCAGCGCAATATTATAGACCTGCAACTCGTCCATGCGCTCGACGCCGCGCACCTCGACCTTGTCGACCTCGAACCCAGCATGGGCTGCAGCCTGGGCGAACTCCATCCGGACCATGCTCGGCAATCCGAAATAACCCGCGCCACCAACGGCGGCCACGGCCACCGCGCCGATAATGCCCCAGGTCGCGATACGCTGCATCGCCGCTTCGCTAAGCGGGATGCCGGCGATGACGCGATCGGCGAAGCTCTGCCGCTTGAGCGCGCGCCCGCCGCGCTTCGATGTCACCTTGGTCCCGCCCTTTCGGCGCGCCGGTGCAAGGCGGCTGGTGCTGCCACGCCTTATCCGTGCGTCATTCATAACGCCTCCTCGACGATCCGTTCGACCAGTTCGGCATAATCGATCCCCAGTTTCGCTGCCTGCTCCGGCACCAGGCTGAGCGGCGTCATACCTGGCTGGGTATTGACCTCCAGCAGGAAAAGCCCCTCGATCCCCTGCGTGTCATCCCAGCGGAAATCCGAACGTGATGCGCCTTTGCATCCCAACAACTGGTGCGCGCGCAACGCAATGGCCTTGCATTGCTCGGCAACATCCTCGGGGATGTCGGCAGGGCAGATATGCTCGGTCAAGCCATCCGTATATTTGGAATCGAAGTCGTAAAAGCCGCTCTTAGGCCGCAACTCCGTAACCAGCAGCGCCTCATCGCCAAGCACAGCCGTCGTCAGTTCCCGGCCACGGATGTAGGGTTCGGCCAGCAATTCCTTGAAATGCTGCCATGGGCCCTCGACGTCACGACCAATCGGCGATCCGTAATTGCCCTGTTCCGTCACGATGGCCACGCCGACCGAACTGCCCTCATTGACGGGCTTCACCACATAAGGACGGGGCAACGGATCGCGTTCGAACAGCGTGGCGCTTTCCACAACCTGCCCGCCGGGCATGGGAATCCCGTGCGACACCAGCGCCTGTTTTGTGAGCTGCTTGTCGATCGCGATCACGGACGTCGCAAGGCCGGAATGGGTATATTTGACGCCCATCAGGTCCATCATGCCTTGAACCGTGCCATCCTCGCCCGGCACGCCATGCAAGGCATTGAAAACGATATCGGCCCCGGCCTCGGCGATCTTCATGGGCACATCCCGGTCCATGTCGATCCGCGTGACCTTGTGGCCGCGCCCCTCCAGCGCCTTGGCAACGCCCTCGCCGCTCATCAGCGACACCGGCCGTTCGGCCGACCATCCGCCCATCAGGACGGCAACATGCCAGGGACCCCTCACTTCTCCACCCCGATCCGCTGAATTTCCCATTCCAGCGTTATCCCGCTCTTTGCCTTCACACGCTGCCGGACTTCTTCGCCCAGCGCTTCGATATCGGAACTGGTCGCATCACCCAGATTGAGCAGAAAGTTGGTGTGCTTTTCAGATACCTGCGCGCCACCCAGCTTCAGCCCCCGGCATCCCGCCTCGTCAACCAACTGCCATGCCTTATGACCTTCAGGATTCTTGAAGGTCGATCCGCCGGTCTTGCTCCGCAACGGCTGGCTTTCCTCGCGAGCATTCGCGATGCGATCCATTTCCGCCTGGATGGCGACCGGATCGACTCTGTGCCCGCGAAACGTGGCACTCACGACCACCGCCCCTTCAGGCAGGGCGCTGTGACGATAAGTATAACCAAGACCTTCGCGCGCCAGCGTTTCGCGCTTTCCAGACCGAAGGACGACTTCGCACTCCACAAGAATATCGCAGGTTTCGCGGCCATATGCGCCGCCGTTCATCCGCACGAAGCCGCCAACGGTGCCAGGTATGGACCGCAGGAACTCCAGACCACCGATCCCAGCGTCACGCGCGGTGGAGGACACCAATATGCCTGATGCGCCGCCGCCGCATTGGAGCGTGGTGTCATCGACTAACTCCACCTTTGCAAATGCCTTGCCCAGCCGCACCACGACACCCGGCACACCGCCGTCGCGAACGATCAGGTTGGATCCCAAACCCAGCGCCATTACGGGGACTTTGGGATCAAGATCGCGCAAAAAGTCCGCCAGATCGTCAATATCCTTGGGCTCAAACAGCCATTGTGCTGCGCCACCGCTCTTGAACCACACCAGTGGAGCAAGCGGAGCATGCGCAGTCAGGCGGCCCCTGGCGGCAGGAAGGGAAGCCTCCGCCACCGTCATTTGCGCGGGCTCCACAGCGACATCCATTTGCCCCACATGTCCATATTCGCCTTGGTGGCGTCGGCCATCGCCTTCTGCATGGCAACGCCGGCCTTTGCGCCTTCCATGGACTTTTTGGCGGCTTCCAGGCTCTTTTCATGCGCCTCGATCACCCGCTTCTGCATTTCCAGGCTGAGGTCGATGAACTCCAACATCAGGCGGAAACCCTCGCCCTACCGGCAACTTCGCTGGCAAGTCCTGCCGCCCATTTGGTGATGTCGCCCGCCCCCAGGCATATGATCATGTCGTCCGGCTGCAGGTCCGCCGCCAACGCACTGGCCAAGGTGTCAGCACCTTCGACCGTGCTGGCCGCCCGATGCCCCCGGCGCTTCAGGCCCGCCACCAGCGCAGCGCTATCGATGCCCTCAAGGGGCTGCTCGCCCGCCGGATAGACCGGCGCGGCATAGACGATATCGGCGTCGTTGAAGGCCTGCTGGAACTCGTCCATCAGGTCGCGAAGTCGCGTGAAGCGATGGGGCTGGACAACGGCGATCACCCTGCCCTTCGCCCCTTCGCGCGCAGCGGCCAGCACCGCGCGAATCTCAACAGGATGATGGCCATAATCGTCGATGATCGTCGCGACGCCACCTGCGACAGGCACTTCACCAACCTTCGTGAACCGCCGCTTCACGCCACCGAATTTCGCAAAGCCAGTCTGGATTGTCTTGTCATCAATGCCCATCTGCAGCGCTACGCCGATCGCGGCCATGGCATTCAGCACGTTGTGGCGGCCCGGCATCGGCATCTCGATGCCCTCGATCCGCCGGGTCGATCCATCCCGCTCCCGGATCTGCACGTCGAAACGATTGCCGCCCGGCACCGGCTGGACATTCTCACCCCGGATGTCAGCCTGCGCAGAGAATCCGTACGTCACGATACGGCGGTCCTGAACGCGGGGCAGGATCGCTTGAACTTCGGGATGGTCGAGACACAGGATCGCCGCGCCATAAAAAGGCACATTCTCGACAAACTCGACAAAGGCATCCTTCACCGCATCGAAATCGCCATAATGGTCGAGATGCTCGGGATCGATGTTGGTCACAACCGCGATCGTCCCGTCCAGGCGCAGAAAGCTGCCGTCGCTTTCGTCGGCTTCGACCACCATCCAGTCGCTGGCGCCAAGACGCGCGTTTGAGCCATAGCTATTGATGATGCCGCCATTGATCACAGTCGGATCAATGCCCCCTGCATCCAGCAGCGCCGCGACCATCGACGTCGTCGTTGTCTTGCCATGCGTCCCGGCAATTGCGACCGTCGACTTGAGCCGCATCAGCTCAGCCAGCATTTCCGCGCGGCGTACGACAGGCACCCGCTTTTCAAGCGCCAGTTCAACCTCCGGGTTCCCACGTTTGATGGCGGTCGAAGTGACGACCACGGCTGCATCGCCGAGATTTTCGGCCTTGTGGCCGATCATGACCGTGATACCCTTCTTGCGAAGGCCTTCGATCACATAGCCTTCGGCGACGTCCGATCCCTGAACTTTATAGCCAAGGTTATGCATGACCTCTGCAATGCCGGACATGCCGATGCCGCCAATGCCGATGAAATGGATCGTGCCGATATCTGTCGCAACGCCCTTCACGCCGGAACGCCCTGCAGGTTCAGGCTGGTGGGCATGGGAGAGGAAACCGGCAGGGGGTCGTTCATGATCGGGGCATGCCCTATGCTTTCGAGGAGGTCGGCCATGTCACGCGCCGCATTGGGACGGCCACAGGAGCGCGCGCGCTTGGCGGCATTTTGCAGCGCGCCCGGCTCCATCGCCATCTTCTGCATCTGCTTGGCCAGTTCGACGGGCGTGAATTGCGACTGCGGGATCGATCGCGCGCCGCCACACGCGACCATTTCGCGGACATTGGCGGTCTGGTGATCATCCATTGCGCTTGGCAGCGGCACCAGGATCGCCGGACGCCCGGCAGTGGTCAATTCAGCCAGCGTCGAAGCGCCTGCCCGACCGATCACCAGATGCGCCCAGCTAAGCTTTTCCGGCATGTCGCTGATATAGGTCGATAAATCCGCCGGAATTTCCATCTCCGCATAAGTGGCGCGGACCTTCTCGATATCTTCTTCCCGGCACTGCTGGGTCACCTGCAGGCGGCGGCGCAGGCTAAGCGGCAAAAGGGCAAGGCCACTCGGCACCACGCTCGACAGCACAGTCGCGCCTTGGCTGCCGCCTGTCACCAGGACGCGAAATACGCTTTCCTCGGTCAGCGGAGGAAATTCTTCGTCGCGCAGCGCCAGCACTTCCTCACGCACGGGGTTTCCGACCAGATGCACTTTGCCGGCAAACCGGTCCGACAGTTTCTCGATCACCGGATAGGCGGTCGCGATGGCCGTTACCTTACGAGCGAGCAGCCGGTTGACCCGACCGAGCACGGCGTTCTGCTCGTGAATAGCTGTTGGAATACCGTCTTTCAGCGCCGCGAGTAGCGCAGGCATGGCCGGATATCCGCCGAAGCCGACGACTGCGGTCGGCTCGAACGTCTCGTACAGGCGGCGCGCCATCGCCCGGCCTTCCAAGATGGCCTTCACGCCCTTGTACCAGCCGCGAGGATTGCCCGTCAGGCGTCCGGCGGGCAGAATATGAACCTGCGCCTGCTTGAAGAGATTAGGAATCTTCGCGCCGCGCTCATCGGTGACCAGTGCAACCCGGTGGCCCCGCGCGATCAGCTCCTCGGCCACGGCGTGCGCCGGGACCATATGGCCTCCGGTTCCGCCAGCGGCGAGAACGAAATGACGGGAAATACTCATCGACCGCTCCATTTGACGACTGGGGTGCGATCCATGAAGGGATTTCGCCGCGTGAAGGCGAGAAGGAGGCCGACCCCGAAACAGAGCGCCAGCATAGAGGAGCCGCCATAGCTGATAAAGGGCAGTGTCATACCTTTCGACGGAAATATCTGCGCGTTGACGCCCATGTTGATCACCGCCTGCAATCCAAATTCCGTCGTGAGGCCCGCTGCGGCGAGGATGGTGAAGCTATCCTCCTCGTCCAGCAACCGCAGCAACACGCGCACCACGATAGCCAGATAGACGCAGGCTATGGCGATGCAGGCCAGCAATCCGAACTCCTCGCCAATGACCGAGAAAATATAGTCGGTATGCGCTTCGGGCAGATGAAATTTGGCTTGGCCACCACCCGGACCGACTCCGGTAAAGCCGCCATTGGTAATAGTGCGCTGGGCCAAATCCGACTGGTCCGGACCCGTCATCGGATCATGGCCTATCCCGAGAAAGTCATTGATGCGCTGCCGACCGTTTTCGTAGAACATATAGGTCAGCACGAAGAGACCCAGGGCAGCTCCGCAAAGCGCCCCAATATAACGCATCGGCACGCCGGACAGCAGCAACAGCGCCGCCCAGCAGGCGCAGAACACCACCGTCTGTCCAAAATCCGGCTGCCGCATCAACAGCAGCGCGATCATCGCCGTGACAGCAAAGCTGAGGGGGATGACCGGAAGAGTCTTGTCCGTTGAACGTAGCGACAGAAGCCATGCAATCGAGACGACATAGGCGGGCTTCAAGAACTCGGAAGGTTGGAATCGCATGCCCGGAACATTGATCCACCGGCGTGCGCCATTTTTCACCTCACCGAGGATTGGCACCAACATCAGCGCCACGAAGAAGATCACTGCGGCAATGAGCGCTAACCTGCGTGCTTGCGTGCGCGGAAGCATCGACACGATGAGCATCACCGGCAGGCCGATCCCCACCCACATCAACTGGCGGTAGAAATAGACGAGTGGCGTCACAGATACGGCCGAGGTCGACCGGTCGATCGCCGCCACTGGCGATGCCGCCGCCACCGCGACCAACCCGATCGCCATCAGCGCGACGATCAGCGACAGCAGCACGCGATCGATTTCCCAGAACCAGATGGCAAGCGCGGTGCGCTCGCGCGGCACAGTCCTGCCGCCGAAACCCTTTGCGATCTTCGCCGGCCTGAACTTGCCGATACCCAGTCGGTCGCCCTGCATTGCGGTCTCCGCCCTTCCCTTAACCCAGCGCCGCGACGGCAGCGGCAAAGGCATCGCCCCGCGCTTCGAAATCCCGAAACTGGTCGAACGACGCGCACGCCGGCGACAACAGCACCACATCGCCCGGCTCAGCGATGCGCGCAGCCCGGCGCACGGCTGTCAGCAGCATTTCCGAATCATCTACGGCCATATGCGGTCGCAATATTTCGGCGAACATGTGCCCCGCTTCACCGATCGTATAGGCATGCTTGACGTTCCCAAACTGCGGCGCGCACTCGTCCAGATTATCGGTCTTGGCGAGACCGCCGACGATCCAGTGGATGCGCGGGGCGCCATCGATCGGCGGATAAGCGGCCAGTGCAGGCGCGGTCGAAGCCGGATTGGTCGCCTTGCTGTCATTGACGTACAGCACGCCGCCAACCTCGCCGACGCGTTGCATGCGGTGAGGAAGACTGGAATAGGTCGCCAGGGCGGGAAGCGTGTCATCGCGGGAGATATCCAGCGCATCGGCGACAGCGATGGCAACCGCTACATTCTGCGCATTATGCGGCCCCTGAAGCGACGGCCATCGCTGCTGCTCCATCGGTAATATGCTGGTGGCAGACACGGTGTGCAGTTGCGCCACGACTTGCGAGGCTACACTAAGGCTAGGCTCATCGTCCGTGGCAATGACTGCCGCATGGCCCGGTGTCTGCATGGCGAACAACCGCGCTTTCGAAGCGACATAGCCCGCGAAACCTTCATACCGATCCAGATGGTCGGGCGTGATGTTCAGGAGCACCGCCACGTCGCAATCCAAGCTCAAGGTAAGGTCTATCTGGTAGCTCGAAAGCTCCAGCACATAGACGCCCACACCTTTCAGATTGGGCTCCAACGGCTCCTGGCCCAGGATAGGCAAACCGATATTGCCGCCCATCCGCGCCGGAAGCCCGGCCTGCTCTATGATGTGATGGATCAGCGCCGTGGTCGTCGATTTGCCATTGGTGCCCGTGATTCCGATCACCTTGTGCGGCGGCAGCGTCGGCCGGGCGAGCGCGAACAGTTCGATGTCGCCGATGATCGGAACGCCCGCCGCCTTGGCCTTCTGACTAATGGGATGACGGTTGAGCGGCACGCCGGGCGAAACTACTATGCCGTCGAAACCAGAAAGATCGATCTCCAGCGGATCTGCCAGTTCGGCCTTGTCCCTGACCGCCTCGCGCGCTTCCTCGCGGGTATCCCACGCTACCACGCGCGCGCCACTTGCGGCGAGCGTCTCGACCGTCGCCAAACCCGATCGCGCGAGGCCGAGTACTGCGTAGGTCTTTCCTGCAAAGGCTTCCGAAACGATCACCGGAGCTTGAGCGTCGCAAGGCCAGCCAACGCCAGCACGAACGCCACAATCCAGAATCGGATCACGACAGTCGGCTCTGACCAGCCAAGCTGCTCAAAATGATGGTGGATCGGCGCCATGCGGAACACACGCTTGCCCGTGCGCTTGTAGAAAAACACCTGAATAATGACCGATAGCGCTTCGACGACAAAAAGGCCGCCAATCACGCCAAGGACGATCTCATGATGCGCCGACACCGCGATCACGCCGATCGCCCCACCGAGCGCCAGGCTTCCGGTGTCACCCATGAATACGGCGGCCGGCGGCGCGTTGAACCACAGGAAGGCCAGGCCGGCGCCGATGATCGCTCCGCACAATATCGTCAAATCCCCCGCGCCCGGAACATGCGGTATGCCCAGATAATGGGCGTAATCCGCGCGTCCAACCAGATAAACGATCGCCATGAAGGCCATGCAGGCGATGATGACGGGCATGGTCGCGAGGCCGTCGAGACCATCCGTCAAATTCACCGCATTGCCGAAGGAGACGATAACGAACGCGGCGAAGACGAAATAGAAGGGGCCAAGGTCGATCGCGGGACCGTTCCAAAATGGGACATATAGCGCCGTACCATTGTGGCCGACGATCAGCCACGCGGCGACTCCGGCAATAACGAATTCGCAGAGCAGGCGGAACTTGCCGGATAGGCCCTTGTGGCTCGCCTTGGTCACCTTATCATAGTCGTCGAGAAACCCGATCGCGCCGAAACCCAGCGTCACGAAGATGCAGGCCCAGACATAGATGGAGGCCAGGTTCATCCAAAGCAGGACAGACACGATCACCGATGTCAAGATCATCAGACCGCCCATGGTCGGCGTCCCGCGCTTGCTCAGATGGCTTTGCGGGCCATCATCGCGAATCGGCTGCCCCTTGCCCTGACGGACGCGCAGCCAACCGATGAAGCGCGGACCGATGATGAGGCCGATGACCAGCGCCGTCGCGATCGCCGCCCCGGCCCGGAAACTCAGGTAGCGGACAAGGTTGAATATCCCGTGGAAGTCCAGCGTCTGCGCCAGCCAGTATAACATCAGTCCTTATCTCCGCCCGTCACCGCAGCGACCAGCCGTGACAGGCCGACACTATTGGAACCCTTTACCAGAATGGCATCCCCTGCCCGCATCTCCGCTTCCAGCAGATCTGTCGCTGCCTTCGCGTCGGGGACATGGGCGTGGGATATGCCCTTGTCCAGCGCCTCTGCGAGCGGCGCCATCTCCGGACCGACCAGAATCGCATAATCGACCTTGCCCGCCATCGAGTTTGCCAGCCGCGCATGCAATTCCGCGCTGCGGGTGCCCAACTCCTTCATCGCGCCGAGCACGGCAACGCGGCGTTCGGCCCGCTCCTTGCCCAATTGGCTCAGGGTCGCCGTCATGGACAAAGGATTGGCGTTGTAGCTTTCGTCGATCAGCAGTGCTTCTCCGCCCGCGACCGGCACGACCGCGCGCGCACCGCGGCCGGGAAGTCCCGCCATCTCGGCCAATGCCAGTCCCGCAGCCGCCAGATCGCCGCCCAGCGCCTCCACGGCCGCCAGAACGGCCAGCGCATTCGACACCCAATGCTCGCCCGGCGGTGCGATGGTGCAGCACAACTCTGCCTCCGGGAGGCGCGCTGTGATCAGCGTGCCACCATTGCCGGCGGGCACCGTCTCAACCGCCCGGACATCGGCACCCTTGCCGATGCCGAACGTCATGATCCGTCCGGTGTAGCGCGCGGCGCGCATGCGCAGAGCGGACAGATGGGGGCTATCGAAGGGAATGATGGCGACGCCCTTGGGCTCCAGCCCTTCGAAAATCTCCGCCTTGGCTTCGGCAATTGCAGCCTCGCTGCCGAAAAACTCGATATGGGCGGGCGCTATGGCGGTGACGATGGCGACATGCGGCCGCACGAAGCGGGTTAGCGCAGACAGCTCGCCCGAATGGTTCATGCCCATTTCGAACACGCCAAACGCCGCGTCACGCGGCATGCGCGCCAGGCTGAGCGGTACACCGACATGATTGTTGTAGCTTTTGACCGACCGATGGACTTTCCCAGGGCACGCACGGTCGAGCGCTCCGAACAGCGCCTCTTTTGTTCCCGTCTTCCCGACTGATCCGGTCACGCCGACAATCTTGGCCGAGGACCGCTGCCGGGAGGCGCGCGCCAGTTCTTCCAGCGCGACCATCGTGTCGGAAACCAGCACATGGGGATGATCGATGGGTGTGCTGACGATCGCTCCGGCAGCGCCGGCAGCAAAGGCTTTTTCGATGAAGTCATGGCCGTCGGCATGCTCGCCCTTTAACGCAACGAACAGGTCACCCGGGCCGATCTCCCGGCTGTCGAACGCAACGCCTGCAACGTCGAAGGCGGCGGACGCTTCACCGCCCGTCGCCTTCGCGATTTCTGCGGAGGTCCAGAGCGGCATCATGTGGCGCATTCCCGCGCCACCGTTACATCATCGAACGGCAGGACGCGGTCGCCGATGATCTGGCCCTGCTCATGCCCTTTGCCCGCGAGCAGGACGATGTCATCCGCGCCGGCCATGGCAATGGCTGCGGCGATTGCAGGGCGGCGGCCGCCGATTTCCTGCGCGCCCGGCGCGCCCGCCATGATGGCGGAGCGAATGGACGAAGGCTCTTCCGAACGCGGATTGTCGTCGGTGACGATGACATAGTCGGACAGGTCGACCGCGACCTTGCCCATTTGCGGGCGCTTGCCGGCATCGCGGTCGCCACCTGCGCCGAACAGCGTGATCAGGCGACCCTTGGTATGCGGACGCAACGCCTCGATCGCGGCGCGTAGGCCGTCGGGCGTGTGCGCGTAATCGACATAAACGGGTGCACCTGTCTTGGTGATCACCGCGCGCTCCAGCCGTCCGCGCACGGGCTGAACCCGAGCGAGCAGGTCCAGCACCGTCTTCGTGTCACCGCCGGTCGCGATAATGAGTCCCGCCGCGGTCAAGGCATTGGCCGCCTGATAGGCACCGATCAGCGGCAGGTTGATTTTATAGGACTTGCCCTCGGCTTCCACGGCCAGAGTCTGGCCAAGCTGGGTCGGCGTCCGGTTTGTGAGGCGAAGGGCCTCTCCCCGCACGCCGACGCTCAGCAGGCGAAGCCCCCGCCTCGCAACGCGTTCCTTGACCTTGTCCGACCATTCATCGTCCGCCCACACGACCGCCGCGCCGTCGTCCGCAACGACCTCGTCGAACAGCCGCATCTTCGCGTCGAAATAGCTCTCCATGTCGCCGTGATAGTCGAGATGGTCACGGCTGAGATTGGTAAAGGCCCCGGCCAGAACGGGCAGCCCCTCGGTCCTATATTGCGCGAGGCCATGGCTCGACGCCTCGAACGCGGCATGGGTGATGCCTTCGCGGCGCAGGCCGGACATGTTCGACAGGAAGGTGACGATATCCGGGGTCGTCAAACCGGTGGAGACCTGATCGACGGAAGTGGTGACGCCCAGCGTGCCGATCGAGGCGGACTTCTCCCCCATCATCCGCCATAGCTGGCGGGTCAATTCTACAGTGGACGTCTTGCCGTTGGTGCCGGTTACGGCGACGGTCACGTCGGGGAATGGGGCGAAGAACTTAGCGGCGATGTTTGCGAATGATTGGCGGGGGTTGGGATCGGCAATATGGAGCGCGCCCTCTACCCTGGCTTCCGGGCGGGCGACGACGGCGATGGCTCCGGCGGCAACCGCATCGGCGATGAAGTCTTCGCCATTGACCTTAAGTCCTTGAAAAGCGCCGAATATTGTTCCGGGCGCAACCTTGCGATTGTCGATGGCGAAGCCGGTGACGAGGGCGTCGGACGAGCCGGGGACAAGATCGGAGAGTTTCATTCCTTATCGCTTTCCCCAGGCGCCTTCCACAGCAGCGGCATCAGTTCAGAAATATCCACGTCGCGCCGCTCGTCCGGAATTACGCCCAGCATCGGCCCCGTCCGCTCGATAACCCGCTTCACGACCGGCGCAGCAGTCCAGGCAGCGGTGCGCAGGCCGAAGGTTTCCGGACTGCCCTTGGGCTCATCCATCATGGCGAGCACGATATATTTGGGATTGTCCATCGGGAAAGCTGCAGCAAAGGTCGTTACAAGAGAGGTGTGGGCATAACCGCCCTGGAAGGGCTTTTCCGCCGAGCCGGTTTTCCCGCCCACACGATAACCCTTGGCATCGGCGCTCCTGCCTGTACCGGCGGCGACGATCATGCGCAACAGCTGGCGCATCCGCGCGCTGGTCGCAGCGGAGAAAACACGGCGTCCCTCCGGCACTTCGTTGGCGTTCAGCTTGCGCAGCGTGGCCGGCCGCCAGATGCCGCCATTCACCAGCGCCGCATAGGCGCTGGCCAGATGCAGCGGCGTGACGGCGATGCCATGACCGTAGGCGACCGTCATCGTGGTGATGCGACCCCAGTTCACCGGCCACAGCGTGCGTGCGCGCTCGTGCAGTTCGATCGACGGGCGCCGGTCGAATTCCAGTTCCCGGTAGATTTTCTGGATCGGCCCAGGCCCCATCTCGTCGGCGATCCGCGCCGTCGCGATGTTGGAACTGTGCACCAGCGTCTCAGGCACATTGAGCCAGCGCTTGAGCGGGTGATCGTCCTTGATCTTGAAACCGCCGACCTGGAGCGGCGCGGTCGCGTCGTAGCGCTTGCTCATCGACGTGACGGTGCCCGCATCCATGGCCGTCGCGATCGAAATCGGCTTGAACGTCGACCCCAGCTCATAACGGGACTGGACGACGTCATTGCCGCGGCCCCTGTCGTCCTTGCCCAGCTTGTTGGGATCGAACACGGGCAGCGACGCCATCGCGATCACCTCGCCCGTATTGGCGTCAAGGATGATGCCTGCCGCGCCGTGCGCCTGCTGTTGCAGCATCTGCGCATAGAGTTCGCTTTCCAGCGCCGCCTGCACCCGGCTGTCGATCGACAGCATGAACGGCTCGCCGCGATGCGCGGGATCGATCAGGCGATCGTTGAACGCCGCTTCAGCGCCCATGCCGCCAACCCCATCAACCGGCGCGAAGCCCAGCACATGCGCCGCCAGTGTCCGCTGCGGATAAATACGCTCCTTCTCTCGGGGAAACTCGATGCCGGGCTCGCCCAGCGCATTCACCGCCGCAACCTGCTCCGGCAGGGCGCGACGGCGCAGATAGGCCCAATGCTTGCCGCTCAGCTTGGCAAGCAGCGCGTCATAATGCTCGTCGGGGAAAATTTCGGTCAGCTTGCGCGCGAGTTCATCCCGGTCGCCGATCAGGCGGCTTGGCCGCACGGCAATGGAATAGGCATCCATGGTGCGCGCAAGCGGGAAGCCGTTACGATCGACGATGTCCGCACGCGGCGGCAGCGACGCGGAGGCGATGTCCCCGCCCCGCCCACCGGAGGCGACGCCCATCCAGCACAGCCGAAGCGCAATCAGGCCGGTAATAGCGACGAACAGCACCAGCAGAAGCATCAGCCGCTGATGCGCAAGCGCCGTGACGTTCACCCGCACGCTGCTGGGCATAGGCCGATCGGACCTGACGACGATCGTGGCCATCAGTGCCCTCCCTTCTTGCGTTCCCGCGCGGCGCGGGCGCTAAGGTCACCCAAGGTGCTGTCATCCAGCAGCTTGGCGTCCAGCATCGCCACCCGCGCCGCGTTGCGCGCTACGGGCGTGACCCGGTCGGGATTATCCAGGGCGAGCTTCAGCTTCCCCTTGGGCGCTTTGAGCTTCTCTACCGCATCGGCGGCCTGCGCGGAGCGGATCACGCTGATCTGCGCAATGTGATTTTTCGGCGCGCTCGTCGCCGCTTCGGTGCGGATCTGCGCGGGCGCCGGGCTTGCCGGGACCTTCGGCGCGGATACCGCAACGTCGGGAGGCGTGTCGGCCATGGCCACCATCACAGGCGGGGCCACATAGACCGGACCGTTCGGCTCGACGCCCTCCAGATTGGCGAGCGCCCGTTCACCGTTGAGATATTGCTGCGCGGTCGGCGCGGAATAGCGGAAATCCTCCTGGTTCCAGCGCTCCAACTGGCGAAGGCTGGAGCGTGAGCCGAACTCCGTTTCCAGGTAACGCATGTCCGACTTGGTCGAGGCAATCTGCGCCCGGACCCGCGCCAACTCGTTCTGCTCCGCGCCGACGCGGAGCGAGACCAGATAGGCCGACAATGCGCCAAGGGTCACCAGCATCACCCACAATACGCTTTGAAGCCGTTTGACCGCGATCATGACTGCCCCTCCCATGCGGGAGCCGATGTCCGCACGGCGCTGCGCAGCGTTGCAGAGCGCGCGCGCGGATTGACCGCAAGCTCATGGGCGCCAGGGCGGATCGCCTTGGATGCCCGGTCGAAAGTCGGCGAGACTGAGGCCTCCTGCTGGGGGCGATGTCGCGATCCGCCCGACTCCGCGCCGCTGCGACGACGAAGGAACTGCTTTACGATCCTGTCTTCCAGACTGTGGAAGGTGACGACGGCCAGCCGCCCGCCCGCTTCCAGCAGAGCTTCGGCAGCTTCCAGCCCGCGCTCCAGTTCCTCCAGCTCCCGATTCAGGTGAATGCGGATCGCCTGGAAGCTGCGGGTTGCAGGATCTTTCTTGTCGTGCGGCTTATGCCCCAGCGCCTTGCGGACGACGGCGGCCAATTGCCCGGTCCGCTCCAGCGGACGCGCCGCAACGATGGCGCGCGCAACCCGGCGCGACCGGGGCTCCTCGCCATAGAGATAGAGTACGTCGGCGATTTCCTCTTCGGCGGCGTTGTTGAGGAAATCGGCGGCGCTTGTCCCGGCCCGGCTCATCCGCATGTCGAGCGGACCATCCGACTGGAACGAGAAGCCGCGATCCGCCTGATCGAGTTGCATCGAGGACACGCCGATATCCAGCGTAACGCCCGACGCGCGGCTGATACCGGCATCGGCGAGCAACGCCTCCATGCGGGAAAACTCGCCCTCGATCAGGGTTATCGCACCGTCACTGGCAGCAACGACCGCCTGCCCCGCCGCAATCGCATCAGGATCGCGATCGAAGGCGAATACGCGGGCGCCCTTTGCGGCCATGGCCTTACTGTACCCGCCAGCGCCGAACGTGCCGTCGACATGAACCTCGCCGGGGGCAATGGCGAGGGCATCGAGCACTTCATCGATCAGGACGGGGATATGTGGCGCAGGATCGCTCATTTGCCGACGGCCTCCCGCTCGGCAAGGAATTTGCGGACGCGCGCCTTGATGACTTCACGGGCGGCCGGATAGTCCAGATAGGCCTCCGGCTTCCACATCTGGATGAAGCGGCCGACGCCCAGGAACATGATGGCGTCGTCGATCCCGCAATAGTCCTTGATATCGGCGGGCGGGAAGAAGCGGCCGCCATCGTCAAAATTCAACTCTTCAAGAGAGGAGAAGGCCAACTCGCGGGCGGTGTCGGCGTCATAGGCATCACCCCGGTTGCGGGCTGCCTCTGCATTCTTGACGATTTCGTCTTCCATTTCGGCCTTGTGGGACGTGCCGAAGCCCTTGGCGCAGCGATGCTGTTCAAGAAGGTCGATGCACAGGCGGTTTTCGTTGCCGCTGGCAGCCTTGACCATTTTGCGCATGTCGAGCGGCAAGGCGAAGCGGCCCTTGCTGTCCGCGACGCTGAAGGCATTGCCAGAAAAGAGATTAGAACCCGACACCCTTCGACAGTCCGCCCTTTGCCTTCGGGGCAAAGCCTTCCAGTCGGGAAAAGCGCATGCGCTACGCCGCCCCCGTCTTCAGGAATCGCATTGGCTTGAACTGCCCCAGTGCCGGAATGAATACCAAGGGAAGTGTCGGGATGGAAGGGGAAATTATGGGTAGAGCTGGGAATCTTTGTTCCGATCCGGTTTTGCTTGGATTTCCTTGGCTCCTGATAGTTGCGCAAAGTAATTGTTCTTAATTCGTTCTCGTCTTCGTCGACTTTGGTCGTAGAATTTTCACTTTTTTCCATGCCTTCCCGGCTTTTCCCAGCGCCAGACCAGCCCGGCGCCCAGCATTGCCCAGCCAATCCCAGCCAGCAGCGCCCAACGCATTGCACTGATTATGGCGCTGTCGCTCTTCACCCAGGGACTTCCGGGGGGAACCGGCCTGGACGATGCCGGGTCGGTCAGCCATGTTTGCAGCAGCGCCATCGTATCACCGGACAGGGCATGATTGGAAAAAGGGCGTTCGGGATCGGCCAACCACAAGCGGTCGTCCAGCATGTCGGCGTCGGCCATCAGGCGAACGGAGCCCCGTCCGATGCGACACAGCGCCGCCATCCCCTGTTCCGCGACACGGCAATCGCCAGAACTTCGAAAAGCGGACGCCCCGGCAATGGGAAGCAGCGCGCCGCCGGACAGGAAGCGGCGCTCGACCGCCCCGCTCTTCGCAGGCAGCAATGTCAGCCCCCAATGCGCCAGCAAGGGGTCGAGCAGGCTCGTCACCGGCGGCCGGCGGCGATCCCCAGGAGGCAAATCCATGGGCCAGACCAGCAGCGGATCGGCAAGGATCACGGCTTTTCCGCCATGACGTATCCAGCGATCCACTTCGACCAGATCGGCTGGGTGGAGTAGGCGCGGTTGTGCGATCAGGAGGCGACCATCAGGGGGAAGCGCGTTCACGGCGAGCGAGTCGACCGGCGAGACGCTGAACCTGCGGCGGAGATATGCGATGGCGGGTGCGCTCTTGCCCAGCGACTCGGCGGAATAGCCGAACAGGGGAAGCGCCGTCAGAACTGCGAGCGGCGGCTTTGGCCTGGCGGAGGCGGTAGCCGGCCCCTCCCCTATCCCCTGAGGAAGGACTATGATTGCCAGAACCGGCGACAGGCAGAGCAGGGCGGTTACGGCTGGCATCCTCAGGCCAGCAAGCAATGCAAACACCGACAGGCCGCCAAAGAGCGCCATGCCGGTCCAGGAAAGCTGAAGGGACGACATCCAGCAAAACACAGCGATCGCACAGAGCGAACCGACCACTCCGCACAGCGCCATAGCCCGGCGGAACGAACCGACAGTCACGAAACGCCGCGCACACAGGCCCAACGCCACCATGGCGATCGCTTGTGCTATATACCAGAAGGCAGGATCGGCCTGGCCGGTGGTCAGCACCCCGCCAAAGGCCAGTCCGCCGACTAGGCTTCCGAATATACCGCCGAAAATGAGTGCGCCGGAACGCGCCGCCGCTCCCATTGCATCACTGCTGCTGTTGCTGCGGGTCGCGATCCATGGGCTTGGTGAGGTTGGGGTCCGGCTGCAGATCCGGCACGACCTGCGCCGGGCCTTGATCGGCCGAGGGCGTCACGCCAAGCCGAGCCAGAGGGTCTTCAGGCTGCACGGCGTTCACGTCCGCGCCGTTGTTGAGCGTCGGCACGACCGGCGGCGGCGCGGCGCGCTCGTCGATCCTGGCTTTCTCGATGACGATGTTCGCAAGACCGATAAGCAGGACGACACCCGCAAGACCGGTAAGCCCGATCTGCACGCGCTGCAGGCCTTCCTGCTTGCGTGGACTGTCGACCATATGCTGGTCCCTTTTTTCTGCGCTCTACGACCCGTTAGAGGTCAAGCATTCTGCGCCAGCCAGGGGAACACCGTCAACCCCTTGGATTCCAGCCACTCGCGATTGTAGAGCGTCGATAGATAGCGGAAACCAGTGTCGCACAGGATCGTCGCGATGCGTTTGCCGGGACCCAACTGCCGCGCGAGGGCGACGGCGCCGGCGACGTTGATGCCCGACGAGAGGCCAAGGCACAGCCCCTCTTCCGACAGCAGGCGACGGACCCATTCCAGTCCCTCCGCATCGGAAATGCGGAACTGGGTGTCGATCGGCGCGCCCTCCAGATTGGCGGTGATGCGGCCCTGGCCGATCCCTTCGGCCACGGAGTCGCCTTCGGACTTCAACTCCCCATGGGCATAATATGCGTAGAGCGCCGCGCCATGGGGGTCGGTGAGGGCGATGGTGATATTCTCGTCCTTCGCCTTCAACCCCATGCCGACCCCGGCGATCGTGCCGCCCGTGCCCGCCGAACAGGTGAAGCCGTCGACGCGGCCTTCGAGCTGTGCCCAGATTTCCTCGGCCGTGCCGACGATGTGCGCCTTGCGGTTGGCGATATTGTCGAACTGGTTGGCCCAGATCGCACCCTCCGTCTCCTCCGCGATCCGGCGGGAGGTGTGGACGAAGTGGCCGGGGTTGGAATAGGGCGCGGCCGGAACCGTCACCAGTTCAGCACCCAACGCCCGCAGCGTGTCCATCTTCTCCCGGCTCTGCGTCTCCGGCATGACGATGACGGTGCGATAGCCCTTCGCATTGGCGACCAGCGCCAGGCCGATGCCGGTATTGCCCGCCGTGCCCTCGACGATGATGCCGCCGGGCTTGAGCAGGCCCTTTTCCTCCGCATCATTGACGATGAAGAGCGCCGCGCGATCCTTCACGGATGCGCCAGGGTTGGCGAATTCGCACTTGCCGTAAATGTCGCAACCCGTGGCCTCGGACGGGCCTTTGAGCCGCACCATCGGTGTGTTGCCGATCAGCGCAAGCGTGTCCTGTTGTAATAGCATGATGCACCTCTAGCGGAGCGGCCACGCCTTTGCCAAGCAAGGGAATTATCAGGGGGTGATAGCCCGCATTGCGCCCGGCAATGACGGGGCGGACCGTATCATTTCGGCACAGCCCGATAATGCAGGGGAATTGAAAGGGTCGCGACGCTATTGCGCGGCGATGGGCATCGGAAGGGATATTGGAAAAGCGGGAAGGATAGCCCCGCCGCTATGGCGCGCGCTGCTCTTCGCCTGCCTGATCGTCGCCCTGCCCCGCCTCCTTCCAACCGCATGGCAAGAATCGCTCGATGCCGCCAGTGTATCGGCACCCGCCGAACGCTTACAGGAACCGGGCGGCAGTTTCCCCGGATCGGCCTATTTCCTGGCCGAAGGCGCGCTTTCGCCGATGCCGGGCATTGTCGCAGGAGGCGATCCGCATATCCTGCGGCTGGATAATGGCCCGGCCGCGCCCTCTACGCTGTTTCGCGGCGTGACGGCCGTCGACCGTTATCGCGCGGCGAACTGCCTGGCCGCGGCCATCTATTATGAGGCCGGGAACGAACCCGAAGAGGGGCAACGAGCCGTGGCGCAGGTCGTCCTCAATCGCGTCCGCCACCCGGCCTGGCCGAACAGCGTGTGCGAGGTGGTCTATCAAGGGTCGGAGCGCGCCGACCTCCGATGCCAATTCAGCTTCGCCTGCGACGGCGCCATGGCCCGCCTGCCCAATGCAGCGATATGGGCACAGGCCAGGAAGATCGCGGTCGAGGCCCTTTCCGGCCACACCTTCGCGCCGGTCGGCCTGTCCACCTATTATCATACTCTGGCTGTCAGCCCGCCCTGGTCTGCCAGTCTCCAGCCGGTCGCTGTGATCGGTGCCCATATCTTCTATCGCTGGAAAGGCATAGCCGGGCAGCCCTCCGCTTTCACGAGCCGATACGCTCGGCTGGAGGTCCAATCCGGCCCCGCACCCCGCGCAGTGATTTCAGCCGATATTGTTATGCCTGCAGCCGTAGCGCCGCCGGTTGATCCCTCACCAGTCATCGCAGCAGTGGAACATCATCCGAGCAGCCTCCCATCCGGCGGGATCAGGCCGGAATATCTGTCGAGCGGACGTCCCCTGACGCAATAAAACGCAAAAAAGTTAAAGCTAATCGCGCGTTAACTATCTAACATGCTGATTTACAACAATATAAAACTTAATTTTTTTTTCGGGTGCGACGGAACCTCTTTCTAGGATGATGGTTATGTCATTCGGATAGTAAATCTTTTGCCCCCCGCTCTTGCTATCCACTCATGGGCCCGGACCGCTTCTCCCCCCCGACAGCGCTCCGGGCCCAAATTGCATCCGGCGCACCTTCAGCTTTTTCCCAAGAAAGGTTTCGCGCCCGGAACGCTTTGCCTCGCTCCGGGTTATTTACCACGTCGCTCTTCCCGTCAGGGCGCGGCGAGCGAGACTTTCCAGAGGAGATTATGATGTCGAAGAAAATTGTCGCAGCGCTGCTGCTATCGAGCGCTCTGGTTCTGAGCGCCTGCAACACCGTCGAAGGCGCCGGCAAGGACGTCCAGAGCGCAGGCAAGGCGGTCGAGAAGTCGGCCAACTAAAGATTTGAGAGATTGCGGCTCGCCCTTCATGGGCGGGCCGCGCCTCTTCAGGCGGCTTTCGCCCTTTTTTCCGCCGCTTCCACCTTTGCGGCGCGCCGATCAGTGAACCAGATGGCGATGATCGTGATTTCATAGAGCAGGATAAGCGGTATCGCGAGCATGAGCTGCGACACCACGTCCGGCGGGGTCAGCACCGCCGCCAGAATGAAAGCCGCGACGATCATGTAGCGCCGGAGCCCGATAAGCTGGGCACGGCTGACGATCCCCGCCCGATTAAGCAGCATCAGCAGCACTGGCATCAGGAAGCTGACGCCGAAGGCCAAAATGAACTGCATGACCAGCGTCAGATAGGCGTCGGTGCTAGGCAAGGCCTCGACCTTCAGTCCGCTGCTATTCCCTTGAAATCCCAGGAAAAAATGAAATGCCGTCGGCATTACGACGAAATAGGCGAGCGATGCGCCCATGGCGAAGAGGATCGGCGTCGCGAAGATGAACGGCAGGAGCGCCCGCTTCTCCTTCGCATACAGCCCCGGCGCGACGAACGCCCAGAGTTGGTTGGCGATGATCGGGAAGGACAGGCAGAATGCGCCGAATATGGCGACCTTCACCTGCACGAAAAATGCCTCGTATAGTTTCGTGTAGACCAGCCGTCCGCCGCCGTCGCCGAAAGCCTCTTTCAAAGGATAGACGAGGAAGGCGAACAGCTTGTCCGAAAAATAGAAGCAGATGGCGAAGCAGATCGCCAGGCCATAGACGCATTTGAGCAGGCGACCGCGCAGTTCGATCAGATGGTCGAGCAGCGGCGCCTTGCTGTCGTCGATGTCGCTCATGCCTGTGTGCCGTTCTTCGGCGAGTCAGGGTCGATTGCGGCCTGAGCACCATATCCTGGAACAGCGGTCGCCGGTTCAGCGGAAACGGGTGATGCCTCCGGCGCAGGCAGCGCCGCGGTTTCAGCCTCAGGCTCGGCCGGATGCTCGTCCAATATCCGCTGGTTCTGGGCGGCCCATTTCTTTTCGAGTTCCTCCAGTTCCACTTCGCGCACCATGGCGTCGATGCCAGTGCGGAAATGGCGCGCCATGCCCCGCGCCTTACCGACGACCTGCCCAACTTTGTAGAGCGCGCGCGGAAGATCTTTCGGGCCGATCACGATCACGGCCACGATAACGATCAGGAGGAATTCGGACGATCCGATGTCGAACATGGAGCAGGCTCTGCCGGCGGCTCGATCAGACCTGCTTGCTGTCTTCGGTCACGCCGGTCGCGCTCTGTTCCGGCGCGCGCTGGGATTCGATCTTGGCTGCGGGCGCCGCCGGGCGCGCCTTGGGCAGGTCGTCCTCGTCGTCCTCCATGCCCTTCTTGAAGCTCTTGATGCCCTTGGCGACGTCACCCATGAGACCCGAGATGCGCCCGCCGCCGAACAGCAGGACGACCACGAGGATCACGAGGACCCAGTGCATCATTGAAAACGAACCCATTGATATTCTCCCAAGCCGAAGGCCCTATCTAGTCGCCCTCGGGGTCATTTTCCAGAACGGATTGGCCGTCATAGCCCGCCATCGCCATATCGACGGGATCGAGAAGCCCCGCAGCCTTCAAATCCTCGAGTCCCGGCAGATCACGGCGGCTGGTAAGGCCGAAATGTGACAGAAAATCGGGGGTGGTCGCATAAATCAGCGGCCTTCCAGGCACTTCGCGCCGCCCGGCGGGCCGAATCCAGCCAGCCTCCATCAGCACGTCGATCGTCCCCTTCGCGACGTGCACGCCCCGTATCGCCTCTATCTCGGCCCGGCTGACCGGCTCATGATAGGCAATGATCGCCAGCGTCTCCATGCCGGCGCGCGACAGGCGGCGGGGTTCATCCTTCTCCCGCCGCAGGATATAGGCGAGGTCCGCCGCCGTCTGGAAATGCCAGCGCCCGCCCCGCTCCACCAGATTGATGCCCCGCCCCGCATAATGATCGACAAGCTGGGCCAGCGCGCCGCCGATATCGCCGTCGCCGACATGCTGGCGCAATTCGGCAAGGCCGAGCGGCTGTTCAGATGCGAATAGCGCCGCCTCGACAGCGCGCAGGAAATCGTCCGGCTCCGCGCTCACGACGCCGGTGCCTGCGCGGCGCGGAGATAGAGCGGCGCGAATATCCCGTCCTGCCGGATGTCCAGCCTGCCCTGCCGCGCCAGTTCCAGCGCTGCGACAAAGCTGCTGGCGAGTGCGGATTTGCGCATCTCTGCACTGGCATGCTCGGGCAGGAACGCCTCCAGCACGGTCCAGTCGATGCGGCTGCCGACCAGCATGCCGATCCGCTCGATCGCCGCGTCCAAAGTCATGACGGGGCGGCGTGACACAATATGCACCGCCGGCTGGGTGCGCGCGCGGATCTGCCCATAGGCCTGGATCATGTCGAACAGGCTGGCCTTCCACTGGATGCTGCGCACGGTCCGCAACCCCTCCGGGGCGGGGCGCATGAACACGTCCCGACCGATGCGGTCCCGCGCCATCAGGCGGGCGCCGGCGTCGCGCATCGCGCTGAGGCGCTGGAGCCGCAATTGCAGGCGAAGCGCCATGTCCTCCGGCGAAGGGTCCTGCTGTTCGTCGCGTGGCAGAAGCAGGCCGGATTTAAGATAAGCGAGCCACGCCGCCATCACCAGATAGTCGGCGGCCAGTTCCAGCTTCAGATTTTCCGCGTCATGGATGAAGGACAGATATTGCTCGACCAGATCGAGGATCGAGATTTCACGCAGATCGACCTTCTGCGTGCGGGCCAGCGCCAGCAGCAGATGCAGCGGTCCTTCCCACGCATCGAAGGTCAGGGTGAGGGTTTCCGGTCCGGCCGTCGGTGGAGAAAAGAAGAGATCTTCCTCCATGGATCAGGTCATGCTCCCGGCGATCATGCAAGCGCCAGCAACTCGTCCCGCCGGGCGATCAGGTCGCGCAGAGGTTCGGCCGCGTCGACGCCGACATCGGCGATCGTCGCCATTGCGCGGTCCAGCCGGGTTCGCGACTCCGTGCCGATGTCAGGCAGGCATTGCGCGATGCCGACCATCTCCTCCATCCGCCCCCAGCAGTTGAGGGCGATATCGCATCCGGCGGTGACCACGCCTGCGGCAAGCGACGGAATATCGCCCTGCAGCGCCTTCATATCGAGGTCGTCGGACATCAGCAGGCCGTCAAAGCCGATGCGGTCGCGGATGATGTTCGCGATGACGGTCGGGGACAGGCTGGCCGGGAGGTTCCTGTCCCATGCCTCATAGACGATATGCGCGGTCATCCCCATCGGTGCCGAGTTGAGCGACCGGAATGGGGCGATGTCCGTTTCCAGGTCCGCCTCGCTCGCATCCACCAGAGGCAGATCGTGATGGGTGTCGACCATGGCGCGGCCATGCCCCGGCATATGCTTGACGATGCCGACCACCCCGCCCTGCTTCAGGCCCTCCAGCACCGCGCGGCCAAGGGCGGCGACGCGCAGCGGTTCGGCCCCCAATGTCCGGTCGCCCATGATCTCGCTGGCGCCGGGTTGGCGGACATCCAGCAGGGGCAGCGCATCCACATTGATCCCGCATTCGCGCAGAGTCAGCGCGATCGCCTGCGCGTTGGCGCGCGCCGCGACGATCGCGCTGGCAGGCGCGACATCATAGAGCGCATCGAACACAGACCCCGGCGGAAAGGCGGGCCACACCGGCGGCTGCATCCGCGCCACTCGGCCGCCTTCCTGATCGATCATAATGAGCAGGTCGTCACGGCCGTGCAGGCTGCGCAGATCGTCGGTCAGGGCGCGCAGTTGCGCCTTATCCGTCACGTTGCGGCGGAACAGGATATAGCCCGCCGGCTCCGCATCGCGGAAGAAGGCGCGCTCGTCGTCGGTCATGACATCGCCGGATAGGCCAAAGATGACGGGCTTCATCGATCAGGTCGCCTGTAAGTTTCGCTTATGTGACACCTGGACCTGATATCGCGATTCATGGCAGCATCCCAGCGAAAGCTGATCCAACGAAGTTGCGGAAGTTGCGGGTTGTGACGCGTTTTGGGCGGGAAAGTCGCAATAAGGTCGCATGTAGGTCTCAGGTGCGTCTCACTTGCGTCGCATGTGCGTCTTGCTTGTGTCGCATGTGCGTCGCACTCACGTCGCACCCACGTCTCATGCAGGTCGCGGTTGAGTCGCAGGTGCGTCCCGGGTGCGTCCGAGGGAGTTCGCGCTGGCCAACGGGTTGAGTATGCCATTCCATGCTTGGAAGTAGAGCATAGCGGCGATGGTGTAGGACAGCGGCGCCTAGCGATACTTCCGCCTCCTCTCCTTTGGGAGAGGATAGCGAAGGTTGGCGGCTTGCCGCCTACCGCAGCTTTGAGAGGGGTTGTGCGCTATCGAGAGGGCAGAACCCCTCTCCAACTCCGGCTAAGCGCTTTGCGCTAAGCCTCCATATCCTCTCCCCATGGGAGAGGGGTCGGCTGACGACCTGTGGCGAACATCCCTAACCTCGCCGTCATGCCGGGCTCGACCCCATAGCTGTCCGGGATTTTTTTGCTGTTTTGGATTGCACGGCAGCAAAGTCCTGGGGAATCTGCCAAGATTGTGTTGTTGAGACATAATATTGGAGATCTGCCGTGCCGCATATGGCTAGCGTGTTT